>OGPD01000862.1_pt1 | contig 29705 bp, 26 predicted proteins | sample 1552861 | NCBI WGS metagenome assembly OGPD01 (sample SAMEA2580280, study PRJEB22360) | human gut metagenome | biome: human gut; feature: human-associated habitat; material: faeces | place: Denmark | collected 2008/2010
GACTTCTTCAGCTCCTCGTCCTTGGGATGGCCCAGGTTGATCAGGTAGCTGTCGTGAGGCAGGACGACGCCCGGAGCGTATCCTCCCGCCCTGCAATTGGCCTCGAACGCGCCGATCGAGGACGGCTTGAGCGGCGCGGCCGACCATTGCCGCTGATTCTTCGTAAACAGGGCGAAAGCCGTCGCCCCGATCTTTTCGGCGTTCAGCGGAGCGTTTTCGACCCCTCCTGCCGCACTGACATGCGCTCCAAAATATTTCATCGTACCATGTTATTGTCGCGTCCGTCTCCTCGTCGCGCCGGAAAGGCGGACGCACCGGAGCAAAAATACGGATTTCCGAAGCAAAAAAAAGAGGGTCCGCTCAATCCGGGTCAAAATTGCTATCTTTGCGCAAGACTCAACCCTGCGCAGACTATGAAACCCCTGAGAATTTTTCTGTTGCTTGCGGGACTTCTGCTGGCTTCGAGCCGAGCCGAAGCCCAGTTCTCCATTTCAAAAGTCACACCGAAAGAGGCGGACGTCAAAAACTTTCGGGACACGATCAAGCAGCTGTCGGCCGTCAACAACCAGTTCTTCAGCGAAGCGCGCTACCGGGCCGAGAAAAAACGTTTGCGCAAGGAACGGAACACGATCACCTGCACGGTCGGGCTATCGTTGAACCAAACCGGCTTCGACAACTGGGCCCCGGGCGGAAACAACACGTTCGACGCGACCGCCTCGCTGCTCTATACGCACGTCTACACCCGCGACAAACTGAACATGACCTACTCGTTCGACTCGAAATACGGCATGAACGTCATTTCGGGCACGACGTTCAAGAATCTCGACTACTTCATTTTCAACCTCAACACGGGATGGGCCATCTCGAAGAACTGGTCGTACAGCGCCAGCGCCAACCTGCGAAGCCAATGGTCGAAAGGATACAAGTCGGTCACCGAGAAAATACTGGTCAGCAACTTCATGTCGCCCGGCACGCTGACGCTCGGCGTCGGCTTCACGTACCGGGCGCTGAAGAAAGTGCCGCTGATCGTGACGGTCAACCCCCTGAGCGGCAACATGCAATTCGTTCTGGACGACTCGCTCTCGCGGCAGGGCGCCCACGGCGTGCCGGCCGGCAAGCACCAGAAAAGCTCGCTCGGATCGACGATGCGCATCGACCTGAACCAGCCGATCGCAGGAGGAAAGATGAGCTACATCACTTACTTTTATGTCTCGACGAACTACGAACAGAACAACTACGTCGAATGGCAAAATACGTTCAACATCATCGCAGCCAAGATATTCAACGTCGGTTTTTTCTGCCGCATGGTCTACAACGAGCCTCAGGCGACGCCTCGGAACCGCTCGCTTCAATGGACCTACAAAATCGGGGTCGGATTGTCCTATACGTTCAAAAACAAGTAGCTTCGGGTACGGGAATTGCCCATGCGCCCCGACAAGAAACTTTCGCTAAAACGACATGTACAAAAACAGTAAATTCACGATTCTGCTGCCGACCGTGATCGCCTGCTCGCTGGCAGCAGGGATGCTGCTCGGCAGTTTTCTGCTACGCAGCGGCGCGGACCGACCTGCACGCAGGGCCGCGCTTTCCGTAGCCGGGACCGACAAACTCAACATGCTGCTCCGCCTGATCGACGCGCAATATGTCGACACGGTGCGGATGGACTCGCTCACGGAAGAAATCATCCCGCTGATTCTCGAAAATCTCGACCCGCACTCGATGTATTTCAGCGCGAAGGACCTCGCTCAGGCCAACGAGACGATCGAAGGAGAGTTCGACGGCATCGGCGTCGTGTTCAACATGGCGACCGACACGGTCGTCGTGCTGAACGTCATCGCCGGCGGACCGAGCGCCAAAGCCGGCATACAGGGAGGAGACCGGATCGTGACGGTCGAGGACAGCACGATCGCCGGAATCGAGATGGACCAAAACGAAGTAATGAAAAGACTCAGGGGTCCTCGAGGCAGCGAAGTCCGGCTCGGAATCCAACGCTCCGGAATCGACGGGCTGATCCCGGTCACCGTCCGGCGCGACGCCATTCCGATCAGGAGCATCACGGCTTCGTACCTGATCCGCCCGGATATCGGCTATATCAAGTTCGATCAATTCTCGGTCAACGCCTACAAAGAACTGAGCGAAGCGATCGGACAGCTCAAGGGACAAGGCATGCAGAAACTCATCCTCGACATCCGGGGCAACTCGGGCGGCCTGCTCGAACAGGCCATCGCGATCTCGAACGAGTTCCTGCCCGCCGACAAGATGATCGTCTACACACAGGACCGCGCGGGAAACAGGGAGACCCAATACAGCGACGGGCAAGGAGAGTTCACCGACGAACAGCTGGTCGTGCTGATCGACGAATACAGCGCCTCGTCGAGCGAGATTCTGGCCGGAGCGCTTCAGGACAACGACCGGGGCACGATCATCGGCCGCCGCTCCTACGGCAAGGGACTGGTCCAAAGTCAGATCCCGTTCCCGGACGGCTCGGCGGTCCGCCTGACCGTCGCACGCTACTACACGCCGACGGGACGGTCGATCCAGAAACCGTACAGCGACGGAACGGAAAGCTACAACCGCGAGCTGCTGTCGCGCTACGAGCATAACGAGCTCTTTTCGGCCGACAGCATCCATTTCGCCGACAGCCTCAAATACGTGACCGAAGGCGGCAAGGTCGTCTACGGCGGAGGAGGCATCATGCCGGACATTTTCGTCCCGGCCGACACTTCGGACATGACCCCTTATTTCAGAGAGGTGGCCGGGCGCAACATTCTCTACCGTTTCACGCTCGACTATACGGATCGCCACCGCGCGCAACTGAACGGAATCCGGACGCTCGAGGAACTGGACCGCTTCTTCGGCTCGCAGCCGGACCTGCTCGGCGAATTCGTCCGCTATGCGGCCCGGCAGGGCGTGGCACCGAAACCGGCCGAAATCGAACGCTCGAAAGAGGTCATGCTGGCCCAGATCAAAGCCTACGTAGGCCGCAACACGCCGCTGGAGGACAATGCTTTTTACCACAACATCCAAAGCATCGACAACGTGGTAAAACAGGCGCTCGAGGTGCTGTCGGCTCCCCGGCCGGACAACGAGCTCCATGTCCGGGACACGGTCGCGCGGACCGAGCCGTCGCTTTAGCGCAACGACACGAGGCCGGAGCCGAATGGTTCCGGCTTCTCTTTTCGCTGCGTGTACCGGTGCGCACAGCGGGAAACAACGCGACGTCGCATACTTACGTCACACCCGACATACTTTTATTGCAAGTATCCTCGACATTACAATCGACTCGCCCGGACGACCCGGACAAACGGACCGTTTCCGACCGGAACGATGCCCTGTCGCTAAGACGGCGAAAAGTCGGAAGAGCTCCTGCAAGCACGCGATCGCGAAAAACCGGAACGGTGTGCGTAGCCTCATGCACATTTATTTCAAGACGCTTACATGACTATGCTGTCGCGGAAGTCGCTGATAGATAGGTTCCTTTGTTCACCACGACCTGATCGTTTCCGTATTATACGGGAGAAGATCTATACCGGCATGCCGGTGCGTCATAGCGCCCACTAAATAGACTATTGGCAATACTTGCAACTCTCTCGTAACACTTGTCTTTTCTGCTGTTTGCAGATAATATGCTTCATTTGAAATTTTGAGGCGTTATATCGTGACTGTTATTCGGGCACTATAGTGGATCCTTTGTTCTTTCCTGTTATTTGCATTGCGGGCTATCGTGGAAGAATATTAAGATATATATTTCTCCATGTGATAGGGATTCAAATTTATTCACTATATTTGTTGTATATTTGGGATTTTTTTGTATGCCAACAGAAAAAACAATATTTCGCTGTTATGCAAATTTATTCTCTACCAGCAAGTTTCTACAATTATTGGTGGAGAATGATTATTCATACGCGTTAGCCAAATATCGGAAATACGGAGTTGATGATCCAACCATTCATACTCTTGGAGAGTTTTACAGATATGCTTACAGAAAGCTTTTAAAGGAATATCGTAACGAATATATCTATAAAAACTCAATTATAAACAAACTGCTGTTAGCCAAGTATAGTTTGAATACGACAACAATTCTTAATGAGTTTAAGATAGGTCGTTCAATAGCGGATTTGGTATTGTTGAATGGTACAAGCAAAGTATTTGAGATAAAGACAGAATTGGATAGCCTTTATCGTTTGGAAAATCAAATTGCTGATTACAAAAAAGCATTTGAGCATATATACATTGTAACCTATGCGGACTTAGTAGAAAAACTTTCAAAAGAAATAGACGATAAAGTTGGTATCATTACTTTAACTGACAAAGGAGCTTTGCATACCATTCGAGATGCTCAAAAAGACATATCTCATTTGGATAGTTCTGTAATAATTAAGAGTCTGCGCAAACAGGAATATACGAATGTGCTTCAAAATTATTTTGGAGAAATTCCGCAGACGACACCAGTCAAATATTTTTCCATATGTAGGGAAAAATTTCGAGAAATCCCTGTTTGCGCATTACATGATTTGGTCGTTACCGAATTAAAAAAACGCTCAATTAGGGAGAAAGTCTTATTCAAATCAAACACTATTGTCCCGCCTGAGTTTAAATATCTGTTTTGGAATCTTGATTTTAAAGCAGAATATTATGACCGATTTGAGAGCGTATTGAATATACAATTGGAAAGCATTTGAAAATCAAACGTCATGAAATATTTTCCATATTTGCGAGGAAAGCAATTTGAGTTGATTGCATTAAGAGATATGTGCTCTTTTTACAAGAGGCAAGATATTATTTCTCCCATAATTGAACCTGTGAAGCAGGTTAACTCAACCCTTGTAAAGACAATAGATTGTTTAATACAGAATAATGTTAATTTCAACATTATTCTAAATCCCAAATGTGGCGAAATATCTTCTGACAAATACGACACATTGGTAACTAATATCGTTGATAGATTACGAAGTTACAACAATTATCAACCAGCATTTATCATAAACGGACAAGTAGATCTGAGGCGTATTATATCCTTTATTGAGTATTATAAATTACAGAATATTGCGTTGATTATTACTGCACAGCCTCAAAGCGAAACTTTGTTTAAGGAGTTATTGCAATCTACATCTATCAAATATGCGATATTGCATGATGATAGTGCCGTAAGGCGATTATCTAGGGATATTAGACCTTTGGGTGCAGATTTGATAATATTAGCGGATAGATTTAATTTGAAAGATAAAAATGCCGATTATACAAATCCTGCTGATGAGTTTTTCAGCAACGATCATTTGTTCTTTGAATCGGAGGGATATTCGGGTTATGGGGATTATGTGACAATCGGCAACAATTATAATGAGGGTGGATTCTTGCCTTATGCCGTAGCAATACATTTAACATATTTGGATTCCGACAACGCATTTAGAATTCATCACTTTGTTTCAGATAGCAATGATGATAATGCAGACGTCCCGGGTAAAGTTGCAGAAGCATTATCAAAATTAGTTCCATTTATTGATGAACGAAAAATGAATACATATGCTTGTCAACAATTGAGGCAAATACATACGGATGGAGCATATCCCGGTTTGGGGAGCATAAAAAAGTTATCCATTCTCAATCATTTGCAATTAGTTTACGATTATTTCACTACGAAATAAAATGAGAATAATGACTTGCTGTCCCAATTGTTTTGCTGATATAGAAATCCAGTCAATAATTAGGGATTTTTCGCAAGGCACAGGCCAATGCGATTGTTGTCATAGCGGGAATGTACCAATTGTTGACATTGAGGAATTATCAGACAACTTTGCCCCTCTGTTGGATTTATACGAAGTAACTGATGAACAAAATGCTGATACTTTAAGTACAATCATACAGAAAGAATGGGGGTCTTTGCAAACAATGAACTTGCAAAAAATATATTAGAATACTTATTAATAGGTTCCTCTTATGAGGATTTAAGGGGGAAATTGGTTAAACCGAGATTTGAAGGAACAACAAGTTCTCATCAAATATGGAAAAACTTTGTTGATGAAATTAAACATACTAATCGTTTCTTTATAAACAATAATGCTGTTGTACGCGATATTGTCAACAAGCTATTGCAAAAACACACCAAGCCATTAAACGCTGGAACACATTTTTTTCGAAGTAGAATATGTAATAATCACATGGGATTTGAGAACCCTGCTATTGAACTCCAAAAACCACCATATCATAAGGCAAGTTCTGGACGCGCGAACCCACAAGGAATATCCTATTTTTATCTTGCCGATAAACCGAAAACGACGCTGTTTGAGATTAGGGCATCATTTCTAGATTATGTTTGTATTGGCGACTTTGAATTAAAGGAAGATGTTACGATTGTTTCTCTGAATGATATTCACAATATAAGTCCATTTATGGATATAAATTTACAAGAATATGTAACAAACAAAACTATTCTTAATCATTTCAGAGAAGCATTGTCTAAACCATTACGTAAAACGGATTCCGATTTAGAATATCTACCAACTCAATACTTGTGTGAATACATTAAATCATCATTAAAAGTCGATGGTGTCGAGTATGCAAGTGCGATGCATACAGGAGGAGTAAATTATGCATTCTTTGACGATAAAAAATTTCTATTCAAGAATGCCAAGATAGTCGAAATTAATAAAATCGACATGGAATATGCCAACATATAAAGAATCCCAAAAGAATGATAACAATGTCCATAAATTAAAATATCAGATTGCAAAGAGGATTATGTTATTTTAATAGTCGTTCTTGCCCGATCCTTATGGTATGGAAATTACTTGAAAATTTTCATACCCTATTTTTATCCTAAAAACAGAGATTATAAAATCATTGTTTTTTAATGGAGCTCAATGGATTAGACACCACAAGTAAAAAAGAGATTAAAAAACATTGGTATTAGGCGGACTGACGATCTAATTTGGAAAATTATAAGTGCCTCTGATCTGGCAAACAATAACTGCATAAAACGAATTATGACTATATTACGTTAGGTAATATCATATATAAGTTAGCTCCGATTGCTGTTCGGTCAAGAAGAAATGAACCTTAAAAAGAATAAAACCTGATTAAAGATTCTGAAAAAATTAAATACAAAAAGCTCACAACGCCTTTACCCCCTCTGTAAGATGGAGATATAAGAAAATACACCCGTTCCGATTTTCGCGACAAATCATTAATAAAGCAATTCTCTCAAATATATCACTTACCAAGAATGACAATCGCCTTTCTATCCGACACGCATGGAAAACATCACGAGTTGCAAAATCTGCCGCAGGCCGACATGTTGATCCATGCAGGGGACTTGTCGTGGAACGGGACGGAGGAGGAGATTGCCGATTTTATTGAATGGTTCGGGGCATTGAATTACCGGCACAAAATCTTTATCGCAGGCAATCATGACGATTGTTTGGATGGAGCCGGTATCGAAGGGATGCCGCATAACTGCTACTATCTATGCAACAGCGGTATAGAAATCGAGGGTGTGAAAATATGGGGAATCCCGTTCTTTCTATCCGACGAAATCCACTGGGCAGACCTTTATCCAGAGAAAATCGCCCGGATTCCTCAACAGACCGACATACTGGTTTCGCATTGTCCGCCGTTCGGAATTCTTGATAAATCAGCATTCGGCGCAAATATGGGGAATGAAGATTTACGAAAGCGAGTAGAGATTATCAACCCTCGCTACCATTTGTTCGGCCATATACACGAGGCATACGGCGTATATAAAACATCCCGAACAACCTTTGTGAACGGTGCTGTTGTGGATGAGAATTACGAACCGGTCAATCATCTTGTCGTTATTACGATATAACAAAACCTCCGAAGAAACCGCCTTTGTGTCAAACTCCGACACCCGGTTTCTGACAAAATGCCTGACAAATTTTATTTTGTCAAATATCATAGAAATTTTTAGAAAAAAATTTGGTAACTATATACAAATTTACACTACAAACTATCGAATAAAAAGAGAACGAGTGACAACTTGTATCTTGCCACTCGTTCTCTTTTTCAACTGGGATTATTTTTTTACATACGTTTCGACATTGTGATACTTATAATCGTATTCCGGTTGTTCCTTACTGATTTCTAATGTTAATGTCATCGGCTCTCCACCGTAGCCCATTATTTTATACATTTTTTGGTCGCCGGATTCAATAAAGCTGATAGCCAAAGCCGCAGCCGTCAAATTGTGTTGCCATCTGATTTCGGATATAGAACTCTCCATATTTCCATTGAAGTATTCATAGGTCGTATAAGTCCCCGTATTATCTTTTCGGAAAACATAAACGGCATTGAAATCATCCGATTTCGCATTCCATTCATCCCTGTACTCCCCACTTATTTCATATCCTTTTTCTTGTACTAATTCCCATTTCGTATCTGCAAAAAAGTTCGGAGTACCATCATTTGCATCAGATTTCGAACAAGAAGACACAAAAACGGCAAGTGCAATAAATAGTAATTTTTTCATAGCAAAATTTTGGTTTAATTCATTTTTTGTTTTCATAGCCCCAATCCGCTGTTATGAGACAAATAAAAAGCGCGGGCTAAATTGCCATATCTGGTATCTGCGGTCTTGGACTACCTACATCCCCGAATAATGGAACAAAGCCCACGCAAAATGAATGCGTGAGCGTCGCCTTATTCCACGGGGATAATGTGAAAGTGTCCAAGTTTCAGATACCCGAAATAAGCTAACGCTTTTATCTATGTGTCTTCTAAATTTTATCTATTCATAGGCATATCCGAATTTCACGTCAAAGGTACAAATTTTTCAATTTTAGTTATCTGTTTGCCGATTCACATCTTCAAAAGATTATGTTAAAGGATGTTGTGTTACTCTATTCGGCCTTATCATTTTGTGCTTTTGCTCGTCTATCGGTTTCTTCTGTTTTCATTCTCTCTAACCTTTCTATTTGGGCGGCTATGGTCTTAATGCATGTTATTTCGTATCCATAACTTTCATAGTCCAATTGAATATTAATCGAAATTTGCGATAATATGTGATGATTTAAATTCAATAAAGAATCGGGAACGAAATTTTCCTCCATATATTTCTCATTCAAAAACCAGCTACATACTATAAAGATTTCGCCTTTCCCGTTCTGTGTGATTCCTTTGACAGTCATAATGGGTTGTGTAAGATTTTGCAGACATACTAAGTCTCCGGGGTTGAAAGTTTCTTTCATGATAACATTAATTTTAGTTTGTACTTAAATTATAGAGATACTTTAGTGTATCTCATCATATTCATTTTACCAACATCGAAAGAAAAGTCAAACCGCATTTTATGGTTTTTTTATTGTGCTGATAATATGCATGTTAAGTAACTATATTTTGTGTAAATATGTTCTAATAAATTTGCTTTTATGTAAATAACTACTTATCTTTGTGTCGTAATAAAAAGCAATAGATATGTTATCCAAGAATTTCAACTCGATTATAGACATTGTAAAAGCATTTCCGACTGAGCAAAGTTGTATTGAGCATTTGGAATTGTTGCGTTGGAATGGTAATGTTGTCTCGCCGTTCGATGCGACTTCAAAAGTCTATAAATGCAAGGGTAATAAATATCGTTGCAAGAATACGGGTAAATATTTCAATGTCCGGACAGCCACTTTATTCGATAACACGAAAATTGAGTTGAGAAAATGGTTTGTGGCTATATGGTTAGTCACATCGCACAAAAAAGGTATTTCTTCATTGCAACTCGGACGTGATATTGATGTAACGCAGAAAACCGCTTGGTTTATGTTGCAACGTATTCGCAAATGTTTCGGCTGTGAAAATAATAGTGAATTGAATAATGAAGTTGAGATTGATGAAACCTATATTGGCGGCAAGAACAAAAATCGTCATATAGATAAAAAAGTCGAAAATTCGCAAGGCCGGAGTGTAAAGGACAAAACACCGATTCTCGGAATGGTCGAAAGAAAGGGTAAGATTGTCGCTCGCAAGATTGAAACGACATCGGTTGCCCATATCACACCGGAAGTTGTCAAGACCGTTAAAAATGTAATGGTTTATACGGATGAATGGGTGGGGTATAAGCAAGTCAATAAGATTTACGACCACCTGTTTGTAAAGCACAATGAGGGCGAATATGTGAATGGTCGTATTTACACAAATACGATTGAGGGTTTTTGGAGTATTCTTAAAAGAGGTATTGTAGGAATTTACCATTTTACCTCGCGCAAGCATATTCAGAAATATGTAGATGAATTTGTATTTCGTTATAATACGCGCAATAGTGGCGAACACCAAAGATTTAATCTATTTTTGCAAAATACGGAGCATCGTTTAACTTATAGCGAATTGATAAATGGGTAATAGAATAGAGAAAACGACAACTATTGAAATAGTGGGTTTGTCTATTATTTTCTATAAAATGGCGAACGCTGATATATTTATTGACACCCAAAATGTGGATAGTGTATTTGGTATTCCTTTAGACTATAAAATACCGTTCGTTACTTTATACGATGCCTTAACAAAAAAAGATGTATTGGCATATCCAATTGATGTTATTGTGGATAATTTGAGCGAGGACAGATTGAGATATTTTGCTAAAACGGGAATTGTCAATTTGCTGAATAACTCTTTGTTGGATAAAAAGAACATAGAGGAACAAAAAGAAACAACGGAATCAACAGCACCGGAACAACCGGAATTATCGGATTTCGACAAACTATTGAAAAGGGCTTTGAATTACAACCCAAAATCTAAATAAGAACAAGCGGAGTTATGCACTTCGCTTGTTCTTTATATCTCCAGTGTAAATTTGTATATAGTTGCCAAAAATTTTACGATTCTCCAGCTTCGGACAGTCCGGGGCTGGAGAACTTTTTCAGGGATATTCGATGACTGACAAATGGCAAATGGCAGACGCGAAGGTGCGGCTTTTGTGTAGCAGCGTGCCAAACAAAAGCCATTATGAAGAAACCGGAAATCATTTACAACATCAACGACCTGACATGCCTGACGTCAGCATCTGACGCCGACGTCATACCGCAGGAGCTGTCCCGGACAAATCACCCGGACTGCGAAAAGACGCGGCAACTGCAAGGAACGACCCTTGAAAAAAGTACGCAGAAACCATTCAATCGAATGACCATGCGTCAGAAACAAGACCTCTATACCCGCTTCTCTCTGAAAAATCCGGCACAGCCGCTCACTCCGATCCGGATGCGTATGACCATCAACCACGTGCGCATGTCCTATGCCCTTGCTCCGACGTTCAAAATCGAGCCGAAACATTGGGATAGCACGGAGGGCCGTGCGATCGTCGATTCGAAACGGAATGCCGATCTGAAAGGCAATCCCCGTCTGCGTGTCCGGCTCGACAACATCAACACCGAGATCGACAAGATCACCAACGCCGTACTGACCGTTCTCGCCCGGTTTCAGCAGCAGGGCATCCGCGCCTCGGCGGATCAGGTACGCAACGAACTGCAACGCGAGCTCGGACAAGAGGCAAGCAAGGCCCGGACATTTCGCGACGTATTCGAATACATCGACTTTTACATCAACGCCTGCCGGGAGGGGACTATCCTGAACGGTACGGGCACACGCCTGACGCCCGGCACGATCCGCAGCTACCTATCGACCAAAAGTGCCCTGCGCCGTTATGCCGAAGCGCGGCACATCCGGCTGACGCTGGAATCGCTGACGTTGGATTTCTACAACGATTTCGTCAAATATCTGAACGAGGCGACCCACAGCCGGGGCCGCTATCGTCCGAATGTAATCGGCAAATTCGTGAAGAATATCCGCACGTTCCTGCGTTACGCGTTCGACAACAACTATACGCTCAACTCCGATTTCAAGCGCCGTGAATTCAAGGTTTTTCAGGAAACGGTCGAAACCATCTACCTGAATGAAGATGAATTGCAACTGCTTTATGATCTGGAATTGCCGCCCTCGCAGGCAGAGGTGCGCGACGCCTTTCTGGTCGGTTGCTACACCGGACTGCGGTTCAGCGACATCGGACGGCCGCAACCGCACCACATCCGTTTCGACGAAGGAATCATCGTCATCACAACCCAAAAAACGAACAGGACGATCGCTGTGCCTATCTGCCCGAAACTGCGCAGCATCTTCGCCCGTTACAACAACTGTCCGCCACCGACACAGAGCAATCAAGCAACGAACCGGATGCTTAAACAGCTATGCCGTAAGGCGGGCATTACCTCTAAAGTCTATCTGACAGAGGTATTGGGCGGAGAACGGCAGATACGCTGTTACGAGAAATGCGACCTCGTAACGACCCACACGGCACGCCGTTCATTTGCCACAAACGCTTTCAAGAACGATATTCCCGCCGCACTTATCATGTCGGCAACCGGCCACACGACCGAGGCCAATTTCCGACGCTATATCCGTTGTACCACCGAAGAAAAGGCGGCCGCACTCAAACAATACAAATTTTTCAACTGACAACCCATGACTACCATAGAGACCCGCGACGGACAGCCCGTCGCCTTCGAACACGCCGTTGAGATGGCCGAATATCTGTGTGCGCTCGACTTCGGCCTCGATCTGATCGCCGGAGAGGAGCAAGCCACGCCCCAGTCTGTTGCCGACTTGTTCTGTACCTGCTTCCTGCATTGGGAAACAGACTATCGGCAGCAACAGGGCTTTACCGAAGCAAACGACCTCTATCCCATCTTCAGCGGCTATCTCTTCGCCGACGTTCCGGCCCTGCAACGCTATCGCCTGCTTGCCGGACAGGAAATCCGGCGGCACGAACTGATTCCGGCGGAAGACGACGAGGCCCGGACATTTTACCGGAATCACGTGTTTATCCGATGCAGTCAGTCACTACCGGCCCTGTTCTGCGATCCGGTATTCTATGCCACCCTGCGAAAAAGGGCTTATGCGACCATCCGGCAACACGACCGGTTTACGGAGGGATTCCACGTCGCTGTCGAAAAATTGCAAACCCGGCTTCGGAATATGGAACTCCGGATAAAGAATGCCTATACGAGTGCCGTTTTCGATTGTGTAAGCGAGGAGATCAACTCGCACCTGTCCCGGTTCACAGACAGAAAATACGGAAAGGGCACAATCGTTATCAACGATACGCAGCGGGTAATTCTGACGCTGTTCCTGTTGTACCGGCTCGATCTGAACAACCTGCGGGCCACCCACACGGCAACGCTTATGGCTTCGCTGTGGGGTGGCGCACCGGAGGTTTACCGCAAACTGATCGACAAATGCCATCGGGGAGGCCCGACGTGCGGATATGCGGATATAGACAACTATACCGATTCGCGGGAAATGGTCGTGTCCCTCCTGCGACGGGTGGACGGACGATCCGACAGCCGGGAAAAGATCGAACGCTTCTGCCGGGAGTTTACCGGAGCATGGGACATTGCAGGCCTTTCGATGATTGCCAGACGAGAAGATATACAGCCGGATAACTGATAAGACGAAGCGGGCATACGGTCGCCCGCTTCTTTTTTTGTCCTACCACAAAATTGTGTCTGAGGCGGAGGCAGGTTGTTCCTTTGCACCTGTAATCCAAAAACAATTTTTATTATGAAAACTTTGATTTTACAGGAGGCCGACCTCACGGCCCTGTACGATTGTCTGAAGGAGCTTCGCTCCGAGATTACGGAACTGCGCCGCATGAAGGAGTCGCCCGAACACCGTTACCTCTCCCGCTCGGAGGTCTGCGACCTGCTCCACATCAGTTATTCGACTTTGCATCGAATGACGCGGCAGGGAGAGATCCGATGCCTAAAAAACGGGAGACGCACCCTGTTCCTGATGTCCGATGTCGAAGCGGCAATGATCCCCGTAAACGCATAGGCCCTATGGAACAGGTTGCAAAATCTCCGGCGGCGGTTCAGACTACCGTTGTCGGAGCGAAACAAAATGTATTTCCGTTCGAGGAAGTTTTTCCCCGCCCGCTGGCCGAACTGATTCATGCCCTGAACCGCGATCTGGGATTTCCGGTCGATTTCAGCGCTACGGCAATACTGACGGCTTTTGCTGCAGCGATAGGAAGCACGATCCAACTGAAAATGAAAAACCTCTTTACGGCAATCGCCTCGCTCAACTGTGTACTGGTCGGCAATCCCGGAACCTGCAAGAGCCATCCCATCCAACGGGCATTCGCGCCGTTCGAATTGATTCGCGCCCGGCGTTTTGCTGCCTACAAAAAGGAGATGGCCGAATACCGACGTCGCAAAGCCGAAGGGAACCCCGGCCCGAAACCGGTTCTGCGTACTCCGATACTGAATGAACTGACGCTGGAAGCGCTCTACCGAAGCATGGAAGCCAACCCGCGCGGCGTGGCGATCGTAGCCGACGAGATGAACGGTTTTCTGGAAAACATGAACCGCTATAACACCGGTTCCGATGCCGAAGCGTTCAATACGATCTGGTCGGGACTCCCGCAGTCGATCAACCGGGCTTCAGTCGATTCCCGTTACATCCATCGGGTCGCCGTGTCTATCATCGGCACGATGCAGACGGCGATCATGCATAAGTTCTTCACGCGCGACAAAGCCGGTAGCGGATTCTCCTCGCGCTTTCTGTTCACCGCTCCGGAGAACCTGACCATGCCCCACTGGTCAGCCTCGGAGATCGACCCCGCACTGACCGAACAGTATGAAAAAGCGATCCTGCGACTGCTCGACCGTGAGATGGAAAAGGATGCCGACGGAATCCCGCAACCCACAGAGATCGGATTCACACCCGAAGCCCTGCAACGTATGCTATCGTGGCACAATGACGAATACCGGCCCCGGACACAGGAGGAGATGGGCGACACCTACGCCGACGCCTGCTGTAAGTTGGATACCTATGCGCTGCGTTTTGCTCTTATCTTGGAGGTAATGCGGGCCACCCTTGAAAAGCGTGAGCCCATTGCGGTCGGGATGGATTCGGTCGAGGGGGCGATCCGACTGGTGGAGTATTTCCGGCAAGAGGCAATCAAGATTCACAAGCTCGTCTACGGCAAGGATATCCGTATTTCGATGACAGAGCAGCAGCGCAAAGCCTACGATGCACTTCCGCCCTCGTTCCGAATCGTCACAGCTTACGAACTGTTAGAGAAAAAGGTCGGATTCTCGAAGGATCAGGTCAAGAAATTTTTAGGCAAACAGCGCTACTTTACCCGCATCGTCAAAGGTGAATACCGCAAAAATTATGTAGAAATATCCGAATAAGCACTTACGGCACGGCGGGCTCTTACGGATAATTCCCATTGAATACATGGCAATTATATCACCTACGGAGAGCCTGCCGGGAGCTGCCCGTGCAAAAAAGACACGACACCATGAAAAACAACCATAAACCCATCGCCCGCTTCATCCACCGGGACAGGCTTCGCAGCTCCCGGCTGGGCGGCACACAATATTACGAATGCACGACGCTGTTTGTCTATCTGTCCCGCTATTTCGCGACGGAGGCCATCTACCGCGCATTTTCCCGTTACGGTCTGCTGGCAGACTTGGAGTATGAACAGAACGGGTTATACGGCATTGCTTTCCCCTTTCAGGATAACAAGACGCGGCAACTGCTCTCGGTGCTGTACGACCCCGCAACCGGCAGACAGACCGGCGAGCAACCGATCGGCCAACGACTGATGAAAGGATACGATCTGCAACCCGCACCGGCATTATTCGGCATGCACCTGTTGCAGGAATATCCCGGCAAGCCCGTCGGAATCCTGCGTGATTCGCATGACGCCCTGATTATGACCCTTGCCAATGATACACGGCTCTGGCTGGCAACAGGGAACAGCAATCGGAACGGGTATAGTCTGACCGACCCTGCCATCATGGAGGCACTACGCGGACGATCCGTAACGCTATATCCTGCCTCCGGTCTCTATGATGCCAGTATGCCGATTGCCCACCGCATGCGGGAACAGGGTATCGACTCTACGGTAAGCAATGCGGCGGAACAACTGACAACCGACATGCCATCGGACGCTCGGCTGACCATTGCCGATTTCGTGCTCCGACAGATCGAGGAAGAACAATTCTACGCCTCTTATCCCTTTGCAGAGTATGACCAAGGCTCCGGAATGGCTCCGGACTCCTTTTGTAATTTACAGGAACAGAACGAACAGACGACCCCGATGCCACAAATGCCAGACGTGCCGGAGAGTTTCTCTCCCGTTAATGGGAATCCGAACGAATAACAAAAGAGTAAAATTTGAACAACCCGGAATTATGAAATGTACTCTGCTTATTCCTCGTTTTCGAAGCGGGGATCATCCAACGGAGGGAAAAACTCCGCAGGAGAACATCCGAGGTCCTTAGCGATCAGATAGAGTTGATGAACGGTATACTTGGTAGTGAACCGGTCGCTTTCGACCTGACCCACGAAACTGGCAGATCGGCTGATAGTAAAGGCAATTCCCCGCTGGGAAACGCCTTGCTCCAACCGCTTTTCGCGCACACGGGTGATCACATATTTGTCAAGCTCCGATTTCATACCTATTATTCTTTGCAAAAGAACCGATTTTGCTTAATTTTGCGCTCACTATTAGCGAGCAACAACAAATAAAACAGTAGAAACCAGAAACATTTGAACAAATATCATGAAGAAAATTTCATTATTACTGACAGCTCTCTTTTCGCTGGGACTGTCGCAGGGCTACGCGCAGGCGCTCAAGACCGTGCGCACGTATTACGACCTGTTCAGCACCAGACCTTACGAGGTCTACACCGTAAACGCCCGAACCGGGCAGAAGCACGGCACCTACAACCTCTACATGGAGGACGGCACACTGGGTATCACCATGACCTATGCGAACGGAGCCCTCAACGGCCCTTACCGTCAATACGGTTTTGCCGACGGCTCGGCCGCCGACCAAAGCAAGCCCCGCATCGAGGCCAACTACCTCAACGACAAGTTGCACGGACACTATATGGAGTACATGATCCTCAATGGGCAGCGCAAACCCCGCATCGAGCGGACGTACGACAAGGGCATCATCGTCGAGGAGACGACTTGGCACGAATCGACCGGCGCAAAGGAAGAGTACAGTTGCATGAACGGCGTCAATCGTTCGTGGTACGACAATGGCAAGCCATATCGCGAATGTCAGGTCGTAAAGGGATTGCCTAACGGCAAATTCGTCGAGTATCACCCCGACGGGAGTATTGCGGAGATAAGCTACTACAAAAACGGCGAGTTGGACGGCAAGCTGGAAAAATACGATGAAAACGGGCAACTCCGCACCATACAGCACTTCGCAGACGGGAAGCTCACAGGCGAAATGGTCGGCTATCACCCCGACGGCAGGCTGGCCGAGAAATACATGTTCGAGATACCGGGAGAGGTCGCAACCTGCGTACTCTACTTTGCCAACGGCAACAAACGTTCGGAGACCACCCGCACGGGTAACAACGAATTTCTGACTATCCGCTACGACAGCATCACGGCATCGAAAACGGCGGAACTGGTACAGAACTGGCACGAGGCCTCCTCCAATTCCGACGAAGGTACAGAAGTGAAAGTATACCGCGCCGACGGCACGCTGCACAAGTCATGGACGCGTAACGGATCGAAAAAATACCGCGCCTGCACCTATAACGAAAAAGAAGAGTTGGAATCGCTGTACGACTACGACGGCACGCTGATCTACGTCTTCCCCGGCACGGAGATCATCTCGCAACGGATAAAACCCGCCGACTTCGAAGGGCACTATCCCTACGAATGTTATGACCGCGAGGGAAACGTAATCGAAAAGGGGAAAATGGACAGCGATAACAATAAACTTACCGTAACGAAGTACGAAAATGGCAGATCCGTCTACGAGCGGACGGATAACGGAAATGAATATTGGAGATATCCCAACGGCAACCGCAAGGCCTATGCGTCGGCAGACAGTTCCTATATCGTCATGTACGACGAGCAGGAGCGGTGGATCGGCTGCCGTTCGAAGGAGGGGCACTACTGCGTCTACCGTTACCCCAATTCGTCCGTAAAAGCCAAAGGAGAGGAGGATGCAGCGGGTAACCGCATCGGAAAATGGTATCTCTATTCCGAGACCGGGCGCCTCTCCGTCGAGGAAAACGGCGCTGTCCGCAAGCCGACCAAAGAGGAGAAAGCGAGCCACGAAAGTTATTTGCAGGAGTTGGTCAATGCCAAACGCTGACCGGAAAACCTCTTTCGGTCAATACCGTCGCAATCTTCGGACTGCGGCGGTTTTTTGATTTTACACCCGAATAATGAATTGATCTATGGAACGAACGATGCATCGACTAATCCTCCATATCACGGATAACGACAAATTCGACAAGCTCGTAGAACTGGACGAACTGCAACCCTATGCCGAAGCGCTGCACAATGCAATCGGGGACAGAGATATTCCACTCTACGGGAACAACCGTCTGCTATTCATTGCAAAAGAGAACAACCCGCTGGATTTCGGAACGATTTACCGCATTTGCGGTGCCGTACAAATCCTGTTCGGAAACGGGTTGGTGTGGGATATTGTCGAAGATGCCGATGAACAGGCCGACGCCTTGTTGTTACTGAATCACAAGCGATAACGAAATAGCAGAAGCTAATAAGGGACCGCATCGGGACCACGATCCACGACTGGAAAGCAGGAGTATTACGGAACCGAACAGACTATTGCGAAGATGGCATCTTGTGACAATAACTCACATAAAACCAGCATATTCTGTATGCAACAAAGTGGTATATCGTGGCCCCGAAGCGGGCCCGACTTCGGGCCCTGACAAAGAAAAAGTCCTCGGAAGTGATTAGCTTCTAAGGACTTTCGCATCAAAATTGAGGTCTGAAGCGAAAGGCTTGTATACTTGATTATCTGACAGTTATATCTTAGCTGTTTGATTTTGAGATCGCTAAATTTTCCTTGATGACCCAATGTTTCTAATGGTTTGCTCTGTATCTAAGAAAATGCGTCCCCTTTTGCGCCCCTCTATAAAATTGATATTGTAAAATAATTACTACCTTTATAAGTAAATTATATTAACATAATATGGATGTGAACTTATCTGATTTTATCGAGCTATGTGATAACGTATCTCCAGCTATCTCTGCAGACATGCACCTTCAAGAGCAATATGAATCTTTAAAGATAAAAAGTAAATCTAACTCTTTTTCTGCGTCCAAAATCACGGATATTCTCAGTGATAATATTAAGAAATATTTATCTGCTGATACTGAGGAGTATATTACATACTACGAAATAGACAAGTTAAAAAAAGCACTTATATACAAGGAAATTATTGAGCAAAAAAACTACAAGCAATATATTGATATTCTTGTGCTACTAAATGCTGTTGTAGGAAGTAATGTTAACAAATTTATTCCTTTAGACGATCCTCGGTGGACTGACGTTATTTTAAATATTAAAAACTATTTATCAGTTAGTCGATCATTGGTTGAAAATAATATAGTTCATCATAGCAAAGAAATTGATAGAGCTAAATGTGCTTTAAGTCTGCGAACTCATGGAGCAAAAGTATATGTAGATAATACTTACTTGATGATTGATAACTTAGATGGTGTTTATAAGTTCCTAACAAAGAACATCAAAAAAATAGGAGGTATTAGATTCATTGAGGGTATTCTGTCTCAATTAAAATATGTCAAAGAATTTGATAGATATATTATCCCCAAACAGGGTAATAAGCCAATGCTTCAGGATATTCAATTAGAAAAACCGTATAACTATTTAATAAATTTGGGGTTCAGGTATGTGAAGGAGGAGGGTACAATATATCCCAATATAAATAAAGATTTTCAAGAAGTTATTAACGTTGCTACAAGCATGTGTTTTGCACTTTATCCTGTTCAACCGTATAGCATTTGGGAAGATATATTCCATAGAAACAGGACTCCGATACAATTTTTTAAAGATTTAATCCTAAAAGAAAGCATATTCAATTTGCCTCAAACATCCTCTTCTTATACGAAAGAGGTTTGTCATTACATAATATCTAAACTCTCCGAATCAATAAACAGTACTTCTTTGCCATTTTCTTTAAACGATTATTTACAAGTTCTTGATTTTGTCCTATCACATGCGCAGTACAACAAATTTGTTTTCTTTTTTAGATATGAAGTGAGATTAACCGTAAAAGAAGAATCATTAGACAAAATATTTGATGCAATTAGCCAAGATTGTGATTCTCTTAATACCGGATACCTAACTCCATTAGATAGTGAACAAATCACATATTGGATTAAACCATTAATAAGATGTAGAGGAGGAAAATTTGCAATTATTCCTAAAACAATAGGCTCATGGGGATTCTATGAAGCTTTTATGATTGCGTTACGGCCTTTATGTAAAAACATTGATAGTACAGTAGGCTCAATCATTGAAAACTTCATTAAGTATAAATTGGATGAGCATAATATATCATCATCTTGTGGAAAATATACGTCTTTACAAGAAGAAGGAGAGTGTGATACGGTGATTGAATCAAAGGACGGAATCGTTTTAATTGAATCCAAGAAGAAAAGCTTAACGCGAAAATCTAAATCCGGAGAAGACTTTCAGATAATTATTGATATAGCTAATAGCGTTTTAGATTCTCAATTGCAATGTATGCGAACGGAATCTATATTAAAGTCAGAAGGCTATATTGATCTTAATGACGGTAAAATATCATCAAGACTGAATTGGAACCAACGCACAATTGAAAATGTAACGCTTACATTTACTAATTTTGGAGCTATTCAAGATCGAGAAATGACTAAACAGACTTTGTATGAACTATGCAAACATTACTTTACTGTGAGTTTTGATAATACGGAATTAGATAAAAAAACGCTTAATGATATTACTAAGAAATTGGACAAGTTAAAAGAAAAGCAAAATCAACTAATCAAATACTATACATCTTTAGGTGATAATCATCCATTTTTTAATAGCTGGTTCTTGAATTTAGAGCAATTTATATTTGTCATAAACCTAAGTAATAGTAATGATGATTTCTATGAAAAATTAAAAGACTGGAAATATGTAACATTTGGATGTCAAGATTTCTATCTTGAATATTATATTAAACATTTAAGGACATAAATTATTTCCCACTAAATATTTTGCCGTCTCCAAATTGCCAACTAACTTAGCTCATGCGAGTTAAATTAGTTTATGGCAGAATATTCGATTTGTAAGTGTATCCGAACTGATAAGCCGTTGAAGCGGAACGGCAAATATCCAATCTACCTGCGTGTTCGGGTTGGGTTTCGTGATACCAAGATACCTACTAATCTCGATGCCTTCCCTGACCAATGGGACAAACGCAAGAACGAGCCACGAAATAAGGCATTGCTAATCCAATTAAGCAAGAAGGTCTTAGAGTTAGACCTCCATATCAACCGATGTTTGGCAGACGGGCAGGAATTGACGTTGGATTTGATTCGGGACTTCTATTCGGGGAAGCGAAAGATAAAACCCGAACTCGGTTCGTTCTACGACTACTATCTTGATTTTGTAGAAAGGAAACGCAAAGAGGGCATCAATCCTGAAACAATACGGGTATATGACAACCTACAACGTGATGAAAGAATTTTGCAAGGAGTTCCGAATTTGCGATGTATCGCTGTCGCTTATCGAGAAGCTTGATGACCATATGCGAGATGTAAACGGGAACTCTTCGGGTGGTCGCAATCCCAAGCATAAGAACCTGCGGACGGTGATTCTCGATATTCAGAAACATAATATCCCGATTGAGAATCCATATCGGTTTTTCAAAATGCCTAATTCGGAGGTAAAGGAAATTTACCTTGACAAGTCGGAACTTCATAGGCTAATCGAATATACCAAACGCTTTGCTCCGACCTCCAAAGAATGCCAAATTTTGAAGATGTACCAGTTCTCCTGTTTTTGCGGCCTTCGATTTTCGGATGCAATGGATCTGGAGTGGCGTCATATCGACTTTCAAAATAATCTGATCCGCAAAATAATGATTAAGACCAAAACCGAGGTTATCACTCCGCTGTTCCCGATGGCTTGTGAGATTCTATTGGAAAAGATACGGCACAAAGCAATCAAAGATACCGACAAGATATTTTACCAATACGCCGAACCAACGGTAAACCAAACCCTCCGAAAGCATACCAGAATGGCGGGAATCAACAAGCATATAACCTATCATTCCAGCCGCCATACTTTCGCCACCCTTCTGGTCATGGATGGCGTAGATATATATAAAATCTCGAAATATTTAGGGCATAAGTCGGTCAATATGACTCAACGCTATCTGAAATACGACCTCTCAATCGCCAAAGAGTCGGCCAAAGACATTAGCACATTTTCAGGCAATAACGGATAATATTGATTATCTTAGCGTGAAGAAAATATGCAAATATGGCGATTAGACTGCAACGAGCAACTTTATATCTGCGTGTCGACAAGAAAAAGAGAGACGGCAGAATGCCTTTGTATGTCCGTTTCCGCAGGATTGACAGCGAAGAGCCTAAATTTCCCATAGGAGTTGATTTACTGCACGAAGAATGGGACAATGATAAGCAAAATGCTCTCGACACAGACGTGGATTTAATACTTCAGAAAGAGATAACCCGTATCAGGCAAGAAGTCCGCAAACTTGAATTGGATGACATCGAGATAACCAAAGAAATATTACGGGAAATCGTCTCTCAGAAACAGGCCAAAGCGGAGCGACCCGAAAATCAATCTTTTTATGTCTATTACAATGATTACGTCTTGAAGCGAAAGAGTACCGGCAAAATCGGAGAAAGCACATTAAAAGGGTATGAAACCACGCTTAAATCATTGCGGGAGTTCCGTGCAGAGATACGAATTAAGGACATAAGCGGAAAACTACTCTCAGACTTTGAAAAATTCCTCATCAAGCGTGGCGAAGAGAGTGGCAAAGGGGATGTGAAAGGCAGCCGGTATAATCGTATAAAGCATATCAGAGCCGTAATCAAATATATCGAAGCTCAGAATATCCCTATCAAGAATCCGTATCGCACGGGAGATTTGGCTTTGCCTGAAGATATTATCAACGATGTGTTTCTGGAAGAAGAGGAGGTAAAACGGCTCTATCTCTTGTTAAATAAGGTTGAAGTTGGGAGCAAGCAATATCGTGTATTAGTGATGTATCTCTTTTCTTGTGCTACGACATTAAGAATCGGCGATGCATTGGCAGTCAAATGGGAAGATTTGGATGTAAACCGCAACCCCATTGTTTTGGGAATAAAGATGCAAAAGGTCAAAAAACCGCTATATGTTCCATTGCCGCCATTGGCAGAAGAGATGTTGGAATTTGCCCCAGAAGGCAATTTAAACAACGTAGAAAAAGAAAATCATATCTTTTATCACTATGACAGGCAAGTTATAAATGAGACCTTGCGGGAGCTTGCAAAATTGGCCGATATAGACAAGCGTCTGACCTATCATTCGTCACGCAGAACGTTCGCCACTCTTGCGAGCGCAAAGGGCGTACCTCTGCAAGACTTAAAGCAATATATGGGGCATAGCAGTAGCAAAACCACTGAACGTTATATCAAATGGAGTCCGACACTTGCCGAACAATCGGCAAAGAAGGTGAAACTATTTGATTTGAAAGAATTATTGAAAAAGAAATAGTTCCTGTGAAATCGCTATCTTTGTAGCGTCTTTCGGGACATAACATATTGTAAGAAGTGCCGATTAGTTAAAATCGCCAATTTTAAATCACACGCAGGCACGAACGCTCACTTATAGTGGGTCGTTCGTCTGCGCGTGTACGGGTGTTTGGCGATACCTAACTAATGTGGACTGCGGCCCACTTCTTTTATATAATGCCTGCGGTGGTCGCGATAGGCTCGTTATAAGTATCATGGAGTTAATTGGAGTATTCGGTATTATTTGTTCCTTGGTTTTATCATTTATTATAGCCAACGCAGGAGCAAAACGGCAAATCGGGTTTGGCTGGTCGCTATTCTTGGGAATTTGGCTGACTCCTATTGTCAGTTTGATAGCCGTTCTTCTGTCCGACAGATTACAACTCGATGAATATGGCAGAACCGAAAAAAAGTGGGGGTGCGTGGCTCCATTTATCGTATCATTTTTAATTATTGGTACAGTGATTTATGTTATCTATTCATATTCCAATCGAGATAAACAAAAAGTAAGAACTTCTATCGAGTTCAGTGTTCCTGAAGTATTAAAAAAGAACCAATCTCGAACAAACTCCGCAAATGTTGCACAACCTGGAAAGCAAAATAATGTCCCCAAAGTAGTTGAACAAGAAATCGCAGTTGAAGTATTAGTTGCAGAGCCCTCAAATTCAGCTTATGATGCTCTGACGAAGAAAGGCACTAACCCAGCTAACGAAATAGAAGTTGATTTGAACGACTTTTTAGGCACGCCTGACGATGGAACAGATTGGAACTATACCGAACTATCAGAGGCAGATTGCAAGGCGTTAGCAAGGCAGAAAATCTATTATAGCGTAAATAAGGGTGCTTGGGTGAAAGAAAAACCTTCAACTAACAACTCTACTTTGGAGGCTGAAAAGCGTAGAGACGCTATGGAAAGAGAGTTAAAAGGTGTAAAATAGTATTACCCAATCCATCAAAATAAGCTATCTTTGAGTTTGTTAAGTGGCAAACCGATGATAGATAGTATAAAAATCATATTGAGGGATTTTTCCGGCAATTTCGATAATTGCAAAGAGCGAAAATCTCGAAAAATTATTGAGAATCCTGACGAAAAAGAATACTATAACTATCGACTACCCAATAAGACAAAGTATGATAAACACTCTTTGAAGGTTGCTCATGCAAAAAAGACTAATACTGTAAATATAATCGGAAGTCTTCGCAAACGTGCCAACCATAAAGCCACGTTCAATGACTTAACCAAAGATAAATTTGAGAGGACTATCCGCAACTTAGCCAAAAACCTCAATATCTCTTATGGAGATATTCGCAAAGCAGAGTTTACCCAATGCGAAATCGGAGCAAATATCAATATGAGCTATCCAGCCAAAGATATATTGCATATGGTGGTAGCCTATTCGTCTCTTTGGCGAGATGATGAGAATATAGACGATGGAACGCTCTATTTTAAGACGAAAGGCAATCCCAAGAATGAGAGCAAAAGAGCAAAACTCTATGCCAAAGATTTAGAGATTGCCAAGAATTCCCATTGGAAGAAACGAGAGCAAAGAGATGAAGCTTTCGCCCGAATGAGAGAATGCGGAAATAATATGCTAAGAATAGAATTCACACTTAATTATCATAGCTCTTTCCAAAGTCATCAAATGGGACATATAGAAACTATCGGAGACCTTATTGATAACTATTACGACTTATATTCGTTTTGGACAAGAGAGGTCTCTAAATTCGTTTTCTTTAATCAGTTAGATTATAGTAATGCAAAACCAACGCCCAAAGAGAAGTATATCATATCAGGATTGGAAGAGTTAGGGTTTGAATGGTTTGTCGAGGAGTATAGAGATTTACGTTCCAAGGACAAGAAAAAGCCTAAGGATATTAAAAGTGCAAGAAGCAAGGCTTACACCTCAGTTCTCAAAGTATTGGATAAATATTATGACCGTAACTCATATAATATAATCGACTTCAAAAAAGACATTGAAAAATTCCTTATTCGGAAAAGTCGCTCGGAAAGCTTCAATTTACCATTATTACTGGGTAATTTATGGAATAATTCATCCCTATAATAAGTTAGAAAAGTAACCCTATATATAGTACAATATATAGTGACGTATTGAGTAATATAGATGAAGCCCTATATAGTGTAAGCCCTTGGGTGAAATGGTGTGCTTTGTATATTGTAGGTTGAATCACTATCCCATATATAGTTGAGCGTTGAGCCAAATGTACACTTCATCCAGTATTATGGTGGCGGCTATTGCGCTTCTTTTGTAAATGATGAAATCCGCAATCGAATCGTTATCGGATATAGAAAAGTGCAAACTTAATAGTTCGTTGCTGCTATGAAAGCGCAAACGTGGCTGTATGCTATGTATATCTTCTCTGACTAAAGCCAGAGAAGATATTTATAAACGGATCACGATTTTTCGGGCTTGGAGGGATGTTGTCTTTTCAATCGAAGCGAAGTAAACCGAGTAATGTTTTGATGTTCGCGTTTTTATTGCTAAATTCAATTCCTCAACCCCAATATGATTGAACTGCACAAAGAGGATGAGCGATAGAAATTTTGATAATAAATGGTAGACAAAGAGAAAGTGTATCTTTATATTGATGAAGCAGGAACATTAGATGCAGCAAAGAAAAAAGATAGATTCTTCATTTTAAGTTGCTGTATTGCTACTACTCCGGAGATAATCGAATCAAAATTAGAGTTACTCAGAACAGAAATAGAAAATGACCCATATTTTGCTTCAGAATTAATAAAATTCAAAGAAGCTGGATTTCATGCTTGCGACAATCATCCCGATATTAGAACCCGATATTATTCCTTGCTATACACTCTTAACATAAGAATTTACTCACTAGTATTAGATAAAGAGTCTGATATATATAAAGACCTTATGTCTCGGATTGGCAATAACGAGAGTGTTTATTATGAACTATTACGTTCTTTACTTAATGACAGGCTCATTCGCAATAGGAACAGCATCAATATACTAACTTTTGAAGAATATGGCTCTAAACCCTTTGTGCATAAAAATCAAATCGAAGCACTAATTGCTTCGATAATAAAAAGCAATGAACTAGCAGGTTTGTCTTACGAAGTCAAAGTAAGTAAGAAATCAGATTTAATGCTCAGTGTTGTCGATTATGTAAATTATGTAATATTCCAGATGCTTCACAATGAAACTCCTAGAATGCGCGCAAATTTTAAATTAATAGAACCTAAGATTGCTATATTGCACCATCTTGATAAAAAGATATTTTATAAAGAGAGAAAAAGGATTATTTTTGATAAAATTAAAGGTCAGGGAGATGTGTAAATTTGTGAATACGAGTCGTATTCGATTGAGAACTGATTACTAGCTAGTGCTAGGTTTCCTACCTTACACTCCCTGACCTTGTTTTTTGTATACGAAAAGTATGTACCCTCCTTCAGAAGTAACTAATGATGAAAGACTAGCCGGAATTTTACGATGTTCGGTAGAATTATTGCCGATTTTAATATCCAAGTGTTTTCCTTTTGATGATACACTCTGTTTTGTTCGTCAAAAAAAAGTACCAAAACGGAATAAAAAACTTGGATTTCGTATGGTATATAAAATAGACCTTACGCCGATAGAGTATCCGATAAAAGCATTTAAGTTCTATCTAAATAATCTATATGAACCCTTGGAGTGTGTTCACGGATTTGTTTCCGGAAAAAATATTGTTTCAAATGCAACTGCTCACTTATCTCAAGATCGAGTTCTAAATATTGATATTGAAAACTTCTTTGAGAGCATATATCTTGATAAGGTTTCCAAATCTTTCGAAAGATTTGGATTTATCCCTTCCATAGCTCATAAGTTGGCTAAAATATCAACTTATGAAGACAGATTAGTCGCAGGCTTTCCTACAAGCCCAACTATCGCTAATATCGTATGTATAGATATGGATAATGCGATTATGGAGTTTTGCCGAATAAGGGATTTAGCGTATACTCGATATGCTGATGATATAAGTATCTCTGGAAAAAACGTTGAGGTACTTAAAGATGTTGAGGCAATAATTAATTCTTTTGGATTTAAACTAAACAATAAAAAGACTAGATTATTTAAAAAGGGACAATCTCAATATGTAACAGGTCTTACAGTGTCCGACTATTTGTTCCCCAGGATTCCTAGGCGGTTCAAAAATAGGCTCCGACAAAGGCTATACTATATGGAGAAATATAGCATATTCTCTCATATTGAACGCGAATATGATTGCCAAAATGAAAGTGAATTATTGGATTATTGCAGAAAAGAACTAAATCATATTAAAGGATGGATAGACTTTATACATTCTATTGAACCACTATTAGCAAAGAAATATTATTTCCAATATAATAAGATTCATGAAGTCTATCAGACAAGGCTAAAAGAGTATTTAGAGAAATATAATGCAGAACGCGGCCCTGTGATTAAGCTAAAAGTGCTTCCGGATCATGAATAACTTCTTTCAAGTTGACAGGAAATAATTGATTTGCGCCCCTATATTCGCCCCTCCAAAAGGAAGAAGGCTTCTAAGTCGCTAATTTAGCATTACTTAGAAGCCTTATTTGAGGTCTGAAGCGGACTTAACCTATCATACCGGCCCGGGAGGGGAATCCGAAAGTCGCGAGGCAGGACGTAAACGGCGCACCGAAATATGCTATCAGGGGCTTGAAATACCGTTCTCCGGGCGTTCGGCCGTCGATATCTCTCAACCGTATATCAGATAACCGGCTACGCCCGAGAGCACGATCAGCAGGATCGGATCGATCTTGCGCAGCGAAGCCAGAAAGACCGCGCCGAAAATCAGCCAGCTCTTGTAGTCGATAAAGGTGACCGGAGTGAACAGCACGGCGCCTGCCAGTGCGATCATGGCCAGAATCATCGGCCTCATGCCGAACATGACTCCGCGAATGTAGGCATTGTTCCGCAGGGCCAGATAAAAGCGCGTCAGTACGATCATCAGCGTCATGGCGGGCAGGCAGACGGCCGCCGTCGCTACGACCGCTCCCCAGACGCTGCCGGTCACGACGTAGCCGATATAGGTCGCGCTGTTGATCGAGATCGGCCCGGGCGTCATCTGCGAAACGGCGATGATGTCGGTCAGCTCCTCGTTCGTGATCCAGCCGTGGGCGATCACCACCTCGTGCTGAATCAGCGACAGCATCGCATACCCCCCGCCGAAGCCGAAAAAGCCGATTTTCAGATAGGATAGGAACAGTTGCAGATAGATCATGGCTTCAGCCCCTTTCTTTTACGACAGAACGTCCAGCCCAGCCCTCCGACGGCCCCGACCAGAATCAGATAGACGGGCGAGAATCCGAAATACCACGTCGCGCCCAGCGCCAGAGAGGCCAGTACGAAACGCCATGCCCCGAGCCCCTTGGACAGATGAATGATCGGGGCCAGAATCAGCGCCACCACGGCCGGACGCATGCCCTTGAACACGGCCTCGACGACCGGCTCGTGCTCGAACGAAACGAAAAACAGCGCCACGAGCAATATGATGACGAACGAAGGTACGACGACACCGAGCACCGAGCTGAACGCCCCCCGGTAACGATCGATCTTGTAGCCGACGAAAACCGCCGTATTGAGAGCCAAGGGTCCCGGCGAAGTCTGGGCGAGCGTCAGCAGGTCGAGGAATTCCTCGCGATCGATCCACGCCCGGCGATCGACCACTTCCTTTTCGATCAGCGGAACCATGGCGTATCCCCCGCCGAAGGTAAATACCCCGACCTTGAAGAACGACCAGAAAAGATTCAACGATTTCCGCATAAAGTTTTTTCTCCTGTAATTCGCCCGCTCGCTCGCTTTCGTCCGTTTCCGCACGGGCTTTTCTCCCGGAAACGGACGGAAGCGCCGGTCGGGCCCCCTTCCGCCAAATCCGCGGCTTCGCCGTTTCCTCTATGACGGATACGTACGCATTCGGAAACGGAAACCGCGAGCGACTTCTTCCTCCGATTGCGTCCGCCGCCTTGCACCGGTCCCCGAAGGAGTCCGGAAACACCGGTCTCGCGCAACCGGATACTGCGGGCACCTGCGGCACGGCGCGCACCGCTAAAGAGCGTCCCGCAAAGTTCCTACCAGCCGTTTACG
>OGPD01000873.1_pt1 | contig 29323 bp, 25 predicted proteins | sample 1552861 | NCBI WGS metagenome assembly OGPD01 (sample SAMEA2580280, study PRJEB22360) | human gut metagenome | biome: human gut; feature: human-associated habitat; material: faeces | place: Denmark | collected 2008/2010
AAATTCAAAATGGTTCCGGGTGCATCGCACCAGGAACCATTTTGTCTACAGTCTGAATTTCCACCTGCACAGGCAGATGGAAATTATATTTGCTCTGTCCGGCAACTTAAAATGCAAGTTTGAAACAGGGGAGATTGATATTCCCAGAAATGGGTTGATTCTGTTTAACCAGATGGATCTGCACTATATCTATCCGGAGGACGGTTCAGGAATCTGCGACCGGTATGTGCTGTATTTTTCCTCCAATTACATATCCCGGTTCTCCACTCCTGAAGTGAATCTGCTGGAATGTTTCCTGTTTCGTCCCGGCAATCAGCCCGTGGTACTCACTGTTCCGGACCGGCAGCTGGACTCCTTTCTCTCCGTGCTCTCCAGGATGGAGGATTACAACAGGCCGGAAAGCGGCTGCTCTGCTTCACCTGTTTACGGTAGAGATCTGCACCTTAAATTTCTGCTGGGCGAATTTCTTCTGCTGACCAACCAGCTCTACACCGAGAGGTTTGGCCCTCTAAACACGGCTGCCTACCAGGAGCATGCCCGGCTGGTATATGATATTTATGAATACATCGGGAGCCATTACAGCGACAATCTGAGCACGGACAGCCTGTCCCGGCTGTTTTTAATCAGCAAGACCCAGCTGTATTATGTCTTTAAGGAGATCTCCGGGATGACAGTGAGCGACTATATTACAGAGTACCGCATCACCAGGGCAAAGGACTTTCTCATTAATACGGATTACTCCGTGGAAATGATTGGACAGGCCGTGGGATATACCAACCTCAGTTCATTTTCCAGGGTCTTCAAAGAGCAGGCCGGATGCAGCCCAATCCAGTACCGGAGGAAGCATGCGGATTAGGCTTGGTGCTGCAGCGCATATCCCTATTCGCCAATCCCAGTATCAATCTGGCTGATTCCGTGGCAGAATGCATACTTTTTCTTAAATCCGGCTGCCTTCCCCTCAGAACCGGTCAGGCTGATAAAATGCTTTACTGTTTTCTTACATTCCTGTTCCACTTCCATCATAAGGGACATATAATCCAGGTCCGGTTTTTCATCCAGACGGTTTTTTGCGTAATCCCGGCATGCATTGAATATCTCGGTGGCAATGTTCACCTTGTTGATTCCTGCTTCCACTGCTTTCCTGATGTTCTCGTCTCCGGATCCGGATCCGCCGTGAAGCGCCAGAGGCATGTTCACTGCCTGCTTCACACCTTTTATAACATCAAAATTAATGGTGGGGATAAAGCCTTTGGGATAATCCCCATGGGCAGTGCCGCATGCAATGGCCAGGCTGTCCACCCCGGTCTCCTGCACAAATCGCACGGCTTCCTCCGGCTTTGTGTACAGCGACACGTCGCATCCGTCCAGAGTGGCGGCCTGGCCTACATGACCCAGCTCGCCCTCCACTGCCAATCCCTGTACATGACACAGCTCCACCGCCTTTTTAGTCCTGGCAATGTTCTCCTCCATGTCATAGGCCGAGGCATCCACCATGATGGAGGAAAATCCCTGTCTGTAAGCCCATGTAATTTTTTCCCAGTCCCTGCCGTGGTCCAGAATCAGGGCCACCGGCACATTGGTCTGTTCTGCCAGGGTCTTAATCATGGGAACCATCAGCTCCGGCCTGGCGTGCTTTGTCATCTGGGCCTGGCCCATGAGAATAATGAGCGGCGCCTGCATTTCATCTGCTGCCGCTATAAGTCCCCTGGCCAGCTCCATGTTAAATGCGGATGCCGCCAGAACAGCATAGTTGTTTTGATTTGCATCATCAAGAATTGTTTTGATATCTGTATACATTATGTACTCCCCTTAAATTTTAGTATTTCCTATAGCAATGCGATTTTCCGGCACTGCCCAGCACCTGCATCTTTGTCCCTGCCACATTTCTAACCTCCTGCACCGCATCCTTAAGGACCAGTGTGGGACTGACCAGGGTTGGATGATTTGTTACAAATTCCCTTACGCTTTGATAATAGGCATGTTTGAACTCACTGGATATATTTACCTTGTGTATGCCTGTCCTGCAGGCAGCCGCAACCTCATCATGGGGCGTGCCGGAACCTCCGTGAAGAACTAACGGCACCGGCACCGCAGCTTCCAGCTCTTTCAGAAGCCCAAGCTGCAGCTTAGGCACATATCCTTTTGGAAGAATGCCGTGTACCGTGCCAATGGAAACTGCCAGGGCGTCCACGCCGGTGTCCTCTACAAACCGTCTGGCCAGCTCCGGTGATGTATATACCATATCCCGGACCGTGCCGTTTAAATAGTCCTCGGTCTCCCCTATGGTGCCAATCTCCCCCTCCACCGATACGCCGGCCCCATGGGCCGCCTCCACGACCCGGCGTGTACACTCCACATTCTGGTCATACTCCATCTGCGAGCCGTCAAACATGACAGAAGTAAAGCCTGCCTGGATCGCGCGGATGCATCCCTCATAGGATTTGCTGTGGTCATAGTGCAGTACAAAAGGATTCCTGCTGCGCTGCAGGCGGACCGAGAAATACAGGTACAGTTCCCGTTCCGAAAACTGGAATTCATTGGGAGAGACCTGGATGATGGCCGGGGCTTCCCGGTACTGCGCCTCCTCCACAATGGCTTTGAACATGGTACTTTCTGTTACATTAAATCCTCCCACTGCAAAATTATCCTTTACGGCAGGTTCCAGTATTTCCCGCAGATTCAGCAGCATTTTTTATCCTCCTGTAAAAACATACCCGAATGTGTTAAAAGTTCTCAAATGTCATTCCTTCTGTGGTGCTCTCCCCATTTTCCTGTTCCATTCCAAAGTCCATGGAATCGTCTTCCGTCACCACTTTCTTCCACAGGGAGAGTATCACTCCCATGATGACGCCTCCCAGGGCCACCATGGCTGCCATCATCATTGGCTTATTGGACAGCGGGATGATAAACCATCCTCCTGCTGTTACATAGTTCTCAATTCCCAGAACCATGGTCAGGCCTCCTGCTATGGAGGTGGCAATCACGGAGGAACCGATTACGCGCAGCGGGTCGTTCATGGCCAGAGGAATCACACCCTCTGTAATCATGCAGATGCCCATTGGGAACGCGGCCTTTACCGCCTCCTTCTCGGCCTTTGTGTACTTGTCTCTGGTAAGGATGTAGGAAAGGGTCACGCCCACAGGAGGAATCATACATGTAACCAGCTTAACTGCCTCCGGTCCGTAGATACCGTCCACCAGAAGACCATTGGCAAACAGGGATGCGGTCTTGCCGATAGGCCCGCCAAAGTCAACACCGCACATACCTCCCACTATGGCTCCCAGGATGAATTTGGATCCCCCCTGAAGTCCTATCAGCCAGTTCTGCAATGCATTGATGACAAAGGCAACCGGTTTCCCTATGACAGCAAACATAAGGGCTCCGCAAATCAGCGTTGTCAGGAAAGGCAGAATAAGTACAGGAACCAGCCCCTGCATGGTCTTAGGCACCTTCAGATATTTTTTCAGGAACAGCACCGTATAGCCCACAAGAAATGCCGCAATAATGCCTCCGATAAATCCTGTATAAATTTCCGATGCAATGGACCCCAGAATCAGTCCGGGGGCAATGGCCGGCCTGTCCGCGATGGAATACGCGATGGCAGCAGTGATCACAGGCACCACAAAGCCCATGCCAATCTTACCGGTTCTCCAGATGTACCATATCAGGGTACCCTCTGCCTCTGATACCTTGGTCCCGCCAATGGCAGTTCCCAGAGCCATACATAAGCCGGCGCCCACAACTATGGGAATCATAAACGATATTCCTGTCATCACATGCTTCTTAATCTCTGATAGTTTTAACCCACCCATAATCTTAATTCCCTCCGTTTTTCTTTTTTGTCAGAGCTTCCTCAATACTCTGAAGCATTGCTCCCGTATTTTTCATGGCCTTCTCCGTGCTCATGCGCACCACTGGTTTACCCTTAAACCGGTTTTCCCCTGATATTTTCACATCAATGGCCAGGATGACCACATCTGCCTCCTGGATTTCCTCCGGTGTCAGCTGCTCCTCGATTCCGATGCTCCCCTGGGTCTCGATTCTGCATGTATATCCCAGCTTCCGTGCTGCCTGCTCCAGCTTTTCCTTGACAATGTATGTATGCGCAATACCCGCAGTACATGCCGTAACCCCTACTATCTTCATCCTTTATTTCCTCCTCGTTCTTAGTGGTGTGGTCTCCCTAGCAAAATGCTTCCAGAATATCTTCCTTTGTGCTGCTTCCCATCAGTTTGCCGCACGTTCCTTCCTGTGCCAGCTTTTTAGCCACGCTGGCCATAAGGCGCAGGAAGTAATCATCCTTGTCCTTTTGATTGATGGCAAATATAATGAAAACCTGGGCAGGCAGGCCATCCAGCGTCTCCCACTGTATGGGCTGTTCCAGCTTAAGGACCGATATACAGTTACGCTTCACTGCCAGCGACTTTCCATGGGGAATGGCGATTCCGTCCCCTATGCCTGTTTTTCCCTGAGATTCCCGTATATATAAATCCTGCTTGAACTCTTCCTTGGATGTAATGCTGCCGTCCTTTAAAAGAAGGTCGCACACACATTCAAACACCTCCTCCTTATTCTGCGCCTTTACATTGACGGCCACTGCATTTTCATTGATTACCTCCAGCAGATTCATGCTTTCCTGTCTCCTTTTACTATAGAATTTAAATAGCCTGCTATTTCTTCCTGTCCTCTCAGGCTGTGGAATTCTTCATAGGCTTCCTTGTCGTCCAATAAAGTCACAATGGCGGAATAAAAGCGGATAATCTGCCCTTTTGCCTTAAACCGTTCATCCAGATTCAATGCCAGAAGAAAAATCCGGTCCACTCTCCTGTCCCTGCCCCAATCTACCGGTTCCTCCAATATGGCGGCCGCAATGACCGGGCGGCAGACACAAAACGCAGCTCCATGGGGAATGGCCACCCCAAGTTCCAGCACAGTGGATGTGGTTTCCTCCCTGTCCAGTACAGTCTGCTCATAATCCTTTGTAACATAACCCGCCTCTGCCAGCCTGGCGCACAGGAAGGATATGATTTCCTTCTTATGTGTCCTTTCCGGAAAATGGTATACAAGGGACGGATGAAACAGCTGGTACTCGGAGAGCTCTGTCTTTTCGGCAATCCGTCTCATCTTCTTTTTCCGCACCTGTTTCATCTTATTCTGAATCTGCTGTATATCCCAGGGCTGCAGCACATTTCCAATCTGTACCACATCCCTGCCTGCAAACACATCCCCCACCGGAACAGATGATATAAGAAAATCACACTGGCTCCTCTGAATCTTACATGTATCCCTTGTGGTCAGGACATCCACTACATTAATATTCTGTATGGAGCGCTCAATCTGCTCTTTGAGAATTCTGGATATTCCGATACCATGATTGCACAGGATGCACACCTCCACTCCCACGTTCAGCCGCTCAATGGCACCGCCTATATATAATGCCAGGTACGCCACCTCATCTTCCCCGATTCTCACTTCAAGTTCAGACTCAATGATAAGACTTGCCGACCAGGCAGCGGCATAAATATTGGGATACTTGGACTTCACTACCTCCTTCATAGGATTTTCCTCCAGGATGCCGCACCGCAGTTTCAAGGTCTTGGATTTCATATACAGAAGGAGGCTGTCAAAAAGGTAATCATCCCTGTCAAGCCCCTGTCCCAGAATATTGCCGGTAATGGAAATCACCTTGTCTGTCACCCGGCAGATGTTTTGGTTGGCCTCCATATAAGTCTGCCTGGACGCCTCGTCTGTAAACTCCTGTATCTCGGCAGCCCCTAAAACTAATACCGTAAACTGCTTTTCTCCTTCCGGGAAGTCGGTATGATAATACTCCTTAAGACTTTCCATACATGTTTCGGCCATACTGAGGTCATATTCCAGGCCCTGCCATTCTGCCCTCTGATGCCCAAAATCCGCAGGAATCTCTGCATACTCCTTTTTCCTGATTCGTATAACACACAGTGACAGGAGAAATGACAGCTGCTGGTACCCGTCGAAGCTGTAGTGTATCCCAAATTTTTTCTCCAGCCCTGCAATGGCCCCTGTTACCCCGGCCATATCAAATCCCCACAGGAACTTTTCTGTCTGGCTTTTCAGGGTCTGGTCCCCAAACTCCTGCCGCTTTCTGGATATATCTGCAAAGAGTTCCCACATGGCCATGCGCCAGTAATACTCGCTGCACTCGATCTGCAATCCCTGGCCTCTCTTACAGGTAACGGCTACATGATGGGCCGTCAGCCATACAGATGCCTGGCTGGTAGCTTTTTCAGCATCCAGCCTGCTAATGAGAAGCCTTTGCTCCAGTTTCATCTTCTGTATGCTTCTCTGCTTCAGCAGGAGTTCCAGTATCTGGAAATGCTTGTCTGTGCCATACAGCTCCATCTGGTTCACATCATTCCATGCCTGCTTTGCCGTGTCCCAGTCCTTGTCCTTTATAAGGCACACGCCTTTGTTGCTCTTAGAGACAACCTTTCCCAGCCCATATTCTTCCAGGAAGCTTCCCAACTGCTTCAGGTCATTTCTGATAGTCTTAAGGGAACAATTCACATCTGCCGCCAGACGCTCCACAGTCACAAATCCATCTGACCTGTACAGCAGCTTCAGAATTTTATATTGCCGTTCCTGCATCATGTTCCCTCCTGTTTCCTGTTCCATAGCACTGCCATCCCTTCGATAATCTTATATTAACAGCTTTCCCCTATTTGCTATTTCCAAAATATTGACAGAACGCTTTTGTTTTGTTCAATAGTTTTTCCAAAATCCATGATGCGCCTTTTATTAAGGTCAAACATACGCCCCCTCTCTTATGCCAAAAACGCAGATATGCGGCTGTCCCCCGCCGGACAAACCGCATATCGCATTCAATCTTCAATTTCCCCTGATTGGCTGTTTCCCTATTTCACCAACGCAAACTCATAAGCCTCCCTGATCCACCCCATCAGCTTATCATCTATCTCATCCTCACTCTGTACAATCACATGATGGGTCCAGCGGTTGGGGTAAGGCTCTGTTGCCGCCTCAATCCGGCTGTCTTCTATGCGATGGCTTACTCCGAACGTTACAACCATATAAACACCCTTTCTGCCCCTGAACCGTCTGGAAGGGTGCCAGATAAAAGCAAACTGGTAACGGTTTGAAAAGGCAATCTGTGATTTCTGGACCTTAACCTGAACGGGTCCCAGCTCCTTAAGCAGACGCTTTGTGAATGCCTCATAAATGGGCAGGGCCTGGGGCATTTTTTCAAAAAACAACAGTACTGATGAATCCATATGACTCCTCCCTTCTGAAAGTGATGTATCCTATTCCGATTATATCACAAGATTAATCCTGAATTATTTATTCTTACCTGCTGTCTGTGAGTATTCTCCATGAACATGTAAAAAATATAGTTTTATCCATCAAAAAGGGGCCCTGCGGCATACTCTGCCGCGGCCCCTTTTGTGCCTGTCAATTAGTACCGATCCGTACTGTCTATACTCCAACCGCCGCCTTCATCTGCTTTACATAATCGCAGACAGGCTCCACACAGTTTATTCCGTATCTGGCAACCATTTTCACAATGGCACTTCCCACGATAACCCCGTCTGCCTGTGAGGCCATCCTGCTGGCCTGTTCCGGAGTGGAGATGCCGAATCCTATGGCACATGGCACATTCCTGCCCTGCTTTACGGTGTCCACCATTTCCTTAATATTGGTGGTAATCTCGCTTCGGACGCCAGTGACTCCAAGAGATGATACACAGTACACAAATCCGTCGGATTCCCTGGCTATGGCCTGGGCCCGTTCCCTGGATGTGGGAGCCACCAGATATATCAGGGTCATATCGTATTTTTTGCATGCCGGCAGCAGTTCCTCCCGCTCTTCAAAGGGCATATCCGGTACAATCAGGGCATCTATTCCACAATCAGCTGCATTTTTCATAAACTTATCCACACCATATGCAAACACCGGGTTTATATAGGTCATAAATGCCAGCGGCACATCTGTTTTTTGACGTATCCGGCGCACCGTATCAAATATTTTATCTGTGGTGGTTCCGGAGGCCAGGGCCCGAAGGTCAGCTTCCTGGATGACAATTCCTTCCGCCACCGGATCGGAAAATGGTATGCCCAGCTCAATCAAATCCGCTCCTGCCTCTGCCATGGCCGGCACAAGGGCCTCTGTCACGGAAAGGTCCGGGTCGCCTGCTGTTATGAAAGGTATGAATGCCTTCTTATTCTCAAACACCTGCTGTATCCTATTCATAGAGTTCTACCCCCTTATATCTGGCAATTGCCGCCACATCCTTGTCTCCCCTGCCGGAAAGATTGATAACAATAATCTGGTCTTTATCCATGGAACCAGCTATCTTCCTGGCATAGGCCACCGCGTGCGCGCTCTCCACTGCTGGTATGATTCCTTCCATACGTGACAGATATTCAAAGGAATCCACTGCCTCATCATCTGTCACAGGAACATACTGTGCCCTGCCGCTGTCATGCAGCTGCGCGTGCTCCGGCCCGATACCCGGATAATCCAAACCAGCTGAGATGGAATACACTGGTGCAATCTGCCCATATTCATCCTGGCAGAAATAAGACTTCATGCCGTGGAAAATGCCCAGACGGCCTGTTGCTATGGTAGCTGCGGTCTGCTCTGTCTCCACACCCCGTCCCGCTGCCTCGCAGCCTACCAGCTTCACGTCCTTTTCATCTATAAATTCATAAAAGGCTCCCATTGCATTGCTTCCGCCGCCCACACAGGCAATTACCATATCGGGAAGCTTTCCTTCCTTCTCCATAAGCTGCTCTTTGATTTCCCTGCTGATAACACTCTGGAAATCCCTTACCATCATGGGGAAGGGATGGGGACCCATGACAGAACCTATGACATAATGTGTATCGGAGATACGGTTAGTCCACTCCCTGAGCGTTTCATTGACAGCATCCTTTAATGTCTGGGTTCCGCTGGTCACCGGATGCACCTTGGCCCCTAACAGCTCCATACGGTATACATTAAGTGCCTGGCGGTCCGTATCCTCCTTGCCCATGTAAACCTCGCATTCCAGACCCAACAGGGCTGCTGCGGTGGCAGTGGCCACACCGTGCTGTCCGGCCCCTGTCTCGGCTATAACCCTGGTCTTTCCCATCTTTTTGGCCAGAAGGACCTGCCCCAGTGCGTTGTTGATTTTGTGGGAACCGGTGTGGTTTAAGTCCTCCCGTTTCAGGTAAATCCTGGCCCCGCCCAGGTCCTTTGTCATCTTCTCTGCATAGTAGAGACGTGACGGACGGCCTGTGTATTCCTCCAACAGATACTTTAACTCAGCCTTAAACTGTGGATCCTTTTTATAATACTCATATGCTTCTTCCAATTCCGTGACAGCGCTCATCAGTGTTTCCGGTATGAACTGGCCGCCATGGATTCCAAATCTTCCTCTTGACATTTCTGTTTCTCCTTTTTTAAACGATTTTTTACCGCAGGACCTGGGCTATTTCCTCCATCTTCCTTCTGTCCTTCCTGCCCCCTGTTTCCACCGCGCTGCTGACATCAATGCAGTAGGGTCCATGGGATGCCGCCTGTCTTATGTTGCCCAGATGGATGCCGCCTGCCAGGAAATAAGGCTTTTTTAACTCCGGTATCATGTTCCAGTCAAACTGGGTGCCGCTGCCTCCGTACCTGCCCTTTGTATAGGTGTCCAGAAGCAGGTAATCGCAGGACAGCTCCTGGGCCTTTAAAATCTGTTCCCTGCTTCTGACCCGCACCGCCTTGATGACCGGAAGCGGGGTGTGTTTCTTCAGTTGTCTTATGTACGCCTCATCCTCATCTCCGTGGAGCTGTATCAGGTCAATCACCCTTTCCTTTTCCCGGTGCCCTGCCAGCTCCAGTATCTCCTCCATGGGCGCATTGACAAATACGCCCACGGCTCTGATTCTCTTATCCAGCTCCCGCCTTAACTGGACGGCCTTATCAGGCGTAACCCTGCGGCTGCTCTCGGCAAATACAAAGCCGATATAGTCCGGCAGAATGTCATTGGCCGCCAGTATATCTCCAAACCGGCTGAGACCGCATATCTTAAGCCTGCATGTCTTCATCATTCATCTCCCTGCTCTGTTTCCTCTATCTGTTCTGATTCCCTATCTGTCCTGTTTCCTCTATCTGTCCCGGTTCATGTCCGGCCCTACCGTATCCGGGACTTAAGTTCCCTGAGAGCCTGCTTTTTATCTGCCGCCCGCATCAGTGTCTCTCCCACAAGAACCGCATCTACCTGGTTCTCCGCCAAAAGCTCTATATCCTCAGGCGTCCTGATTCCGCTCTCTGCCACAAATATGGTGCCCCGGTCCACCAGCTTCCTGAGCCTCAGGGCGTTTGTGAAGTCTACCTCAAACGTGCCCAGATTGCGGTTATTGATTCCAATGATATCGGCCCCTGCCTCTGCTGCCATAGCCACTTCCCGGTCCGTATGGGCTTCCACCAGGGAGCTAAGGCCCAGTCTGCCGCAGATGCCCATATACCGTTTGAGCTGTTCCATGTCCAAAAGGGAACAGATCAGCAGGACAGCAGAGGCTCCCAGCACCTTTGCCTCATAAATCTGGTATTCGTCCACGGTAAAATCCTTGCGCAGCAGCGGAAGGCCTATCTCACCATGGATTTCCTCCAGGTATCGGTCAGCTCCTAAAAAGAATTCAGGCTCGGTCAATACGGATACGGCATCTGCGCCGGCTTCCTGGTATTGTCTGGCTATTTCCACATAAGGAAAATCAGGAGCAATCAGTCCCTTTGAGGGCGAAGCCTTTTTAACCTCACAGATAAAGGAGACTCCCGGTTTAGACAGCGCCGCCTTAAAAGAATATCCTCCGCCTGTTCCGTCTTCCCCTTTAATATCTTCCCTTTTAATGCCTTCTCTCTCTCTGCATTTAAAAGCTTCCTTCATCACCTGTTCCAGCGGTTTTACCTGCTTCCTTTGCTCCACCCGTTTCCCGGCGGACCGGGCAATGGTATCCAGTATCATGACGCCTTCACCTCTCCTGCTGCTTTTTTGGTTGCCTGGATAAATTCTTCCATCTTAGCCATGGCTGCTCCTGAATCAATCATGTCCTGTGCCGTCTTGACACAGTCCCTCACCGTGCAGTCATCAATTCCCAGATATAAGCTGATGGCCGCGTTCAAAACCACTACATCCCGCTTCGGTCCTTTCAGGCTTCCGGACAGGATATTCCTTGTTATCTGTGCATTCTCCTCAGGTGTGCCTCCGATGAGTTCTTCCAGATTGCATACGGTCAGGCCCAATTCCTCAGGCGTCATATCATAAGCCGTAATTTTCCCGTAACGGATTTCACATACATGGGTGGGGCCGGTAAGTGTCGCTTCATCCAGTCCGTCTCCCCCGCATACCACCATTCCCCTGGTAACTCCCAGGTTAGCCAGCACCTGGGCCAGCGGTTCCACCAAATCCCGGCTGTACACCCCTAACAGCTGCATGGATGCGCCTGCCGGATTGGACAGTGGGCCTAATATGTTAAATATACTTCTGATTCCGATTTCTTTCCTCACAGGAGCCGCATATTTCATAGAAGAATGGTACGCCGGCGCGAACAGGAAGCACATTCCGGTGTCCTCTAAAACAGTTTCAGCCTGTTCCGCCGTCAGAGCCAGCTCTGCCCCCAGTCTTTCCAGCACATCTGCCGCGCCGCTCTTACTGGATACGCTGCGGTTTCCATGTTTTGCCACCCGTATGCCTCCGGCGGCAGCCACAAATGCGCTGGTGGTGGAAATATTAAAGGTTCCCACCTCGTCTCCTCCTGTTCCCACAATGTCCATCACCGGAAAGGGCGGCGACAGCTTTACCGCCTTATCACGTATAACAGTGGCGCAGGCCGTAATCTCATCAATGGTCTCTCCCTTCATCCTCAGGGCTGTGAGAAATGAGGATATCTGCGCCTGGGTGGCGTTTCCGCTCATGATTTCATCCATAACCTCCTTGGTTGTTTCAAAATCCAGATTCTTATTTTCTACCAATTCATGAATTGCTTTCTGTATCATAGTCATTCTCCTTTTTACAATGTCTGATTTTTATTTCTGTTTCGTTTGTCTCTCACCATTTACATTGCCTGTATCGTCCTGATATTAAGGAAGTTTTCCAGTATTTTCCTTCCATCCGGCGTTAATATGGATTCGGGATGGAACTGCAGCCCGTATATGGGATAGTCCCTGTGCGAAACTGCCATGACCTCTCCTTCCATACAGTCCAGGGCCACCACTTCCAGTTCCTCGGGCAGGCTCTCAGGCACTGCGGACAGGGAATGATATCTGGCAGCCGGTATAACGGACGGCAGACCTTCAAATAACCGGCATCCGCATCCCATCTTTTCCGGAAGTCCGGACTTTTCTTCCTTTATATGACTGTCCAGCCTGATATCGCTCTGCTTTCCGTGCATCAGCTTCTTTGCATGGGCAATGGTTCCGCCGAATGCCTCGCATATACCCTGATGTCCCAGGCACACGCCCAGAATGGGCATTTTTCCCTTAAGCTTTATCACTGCTTCCTCCAGTATGCCGGCATCCCGGGGATATCCCGGTCCGGGCGACAGTATCAGGTGGCTTGGTTTCATACTTTCTATGTCATCCACGGTTACCTGGTCGTTGCGGACTACCTTTATATCCGGCTCAATACTCCCAATCATCTGTACCAGGTTATAGGAAAAGCTGTCATAATTATCAATTAATACGATCATCTGTCGTCTACCTCCCCTGCCTGAAGGATGGCCTGAATGACGGCCTTGGCTTTATTTGCTGATTCCTCGTATTCCAGTTCCGGAACACTGTCCGCCACGATTCCGCCCCCGGCCTGGACCGTAACCTTTCCTGCCTGCTTTACCGCCATGCGTATGGCGATGCATGTGTCCAGGTTTCCGGTAAAATCCAGGTATCCCAGGGCTCCCCCGTAGATTCCGCGGGGAACCGACTCCAGTTTTTCAATAATCTCACACGCCCTTATCTTAGGCGCTCCCGATAGGGTGCCTGCCGGAAGCAGGACCTCCACCGCCGAGCAGCCGTCCAGGCCGGGTTTTATATTTCCTTCCACCTGGGAACAGATATGCATGATTTTGGAATACTTGTGTATCATCTTGTACTCCGTCACCTCCACGGACCCGAACTCAGCGATGCGTCCAATATCATTCCTTCCCAAATCCACCAGCATATTGTGCTCGGAAAGTTCCTTTTCATCTGCCAGAAGTTCTTCCTCCAGCCTTCTGTCCTCCTCGTCCCCGGCTCCCCTGGGCCGGGAACCAGCTACCGGAAAGGTAGTAAGACGCCCGTTTTCAAGGCGGACCAGTGTTTCCGGGGATGTACTGATGATTTCATCCTGGTCTATGTTCATATAAACCATGTAAGGAGATGGGTTGGTCGTCCTTAAAACCCGGTAGGCGTTCAGCAGACTGCCTTCATAGGAACTGGTAAACTGTCTGGATATAACTGCCTGAAAGATATCCCCGTCCAGAATATACTCCTTTGTCTTTTCCACCGTACCGCAGAACTCTTCTTTGGAAACACTGCATACAAAGGATGGTTTCTCCGGCGAGGACAGCCTCTTAAGAGGTGCCGTGTCACTGATAAGGGAGGCCATTTCCTGTATTTCCTCACAGGCCCTTTTGTACTCCTTCATCAAATATTCCAGACCGCCGGAGGTGTTCCCATTTTCCCGGCCTTCACAACGTTTCCGGCCTTTGCACCGCTCCAGCTCTTCACAAATTCCCCTCTCTGTCCTGCCGGTTTTCATGTTAACCACAATCTGTATCTTCTGTTTCAGGTGGTCATAGGCTATGACCTTGTCAAAGAGCATCAGGTCAAAGTCATTTGCGCCGCCTCTGCTGATATGAAGGGTGGGCTCTGCGTACTCAATCATTGCATATGCAAAATACCCCACAAATCCACCGGTAAAGGGCGGCTGCCCTTTCAGCCGGGGCGCCTTGAACTGTGCCAATATCTCACGAAGCACATCCATGGGATGATCTGTTTGTATTTCCCTGGATGGGAAACGGCTGACATGGCTCTCAATCTTCACCTTCCCGCAGCGGCAGGCAACGCGCATCACCGGGTTATATCCGAGAAAGGAGTAGCGTCCCCATTTTTCGCCACCCTCTATGCTTTCCAACAGGTAAAAACGGCTGCTCCTCTCCGCTATACGTCTGAGCAGTGTTATGGGTGTCACTACATCCGCGTAAATCTCGCGGCAGATGGGAATTATATCGTATTCCCCCGACAGACTTAATATTTCATCACAAGCTGGGATTATCATTTACCTTAACTCCTTTCCTTCAAACCGGCTGTTTATTCTGAGCCCTTCACCATTCCCGGGTCCGGGCGTCACATTCATCAAAAAAGAAGCCCTTATCCCTGCTGACTACATCTGTAATCAGCAGGGACAAAAGCTTCTTCCGGCTTCTGCGGTACCACCCTGGTTGGCGCTTTCCATGTCCTGCACTCTCCCCGCCATTCTCCGGTCTGGGAATTAAAAAAGCATCAAGTTAAAATTAACCTGATGCTGTGTCATCGAACAAAGAAATAAACTACGCCCGCTCTGCAACGCACCATCATGCGTTCTCCCTGGTAACGGTGGGATACCCGTCAGCCCATACTCCCATCAGACATATCTCTATGACCCTGGTTTCCAGCTGCCCTCGCAGGTCCATTCAGACTCTAATCCAATGCTCCCTTACACCGGCCGGAAGCTCTCTGCGCCTGGAATTACAATCTTACTTACTCCTGCTCAACAGTTTTTTATGTTTTGTTGAATGTTGAACTCATTATAATCAGCCCATTTCCAAATGTCAATGGTTTTTTTGAAAGTTTTTATATTTTTTCCATTTTCTTACACCGAGCCGGCCCGCAGGTCCTGCCCGGACCGCCGTGTTATCTCCTCCATTGCTTTTACCAGCTTTTCTGTGGTCTCCCGTATATTCGGCACCCCGAATATGCCTGAAACAATGGCTGCTCCCGCTGCATGGCTGCCGGCCAGACGTCCTATGTTATCCAGACAGATTCCCCCGATAGCCACCACAGGAATGTCCACACAGTCACAGATTGCATTCAGAGTCTCCATTGTCATGGGACGCGCATCTGCTTTTGTGCTGGTGCCGAATATGGCCCCGCTGCCCAGATAATCCGCACCTGCTGCCTGGGCTTTTCTGGCCTGGTCCACTGTTTTTGCCGTAACTCCCAGTATACGGTCAGGCCCCAGAAGCCTTCTGGCCTCAGACGCCTCCATATCATCCTGGCCCACATGGAGGCCGTCTGCGCGGCAGGCCAGAGCCAGCTCCAGATTGTCGTCAATCATAAGGGGCACATTATAGTCTTCTGTGATTCTGCGGATGTCCCAGGCCGTTCTCAGCACTTCCTCAAAATTACCTTTATCCAGTTCCTTTTCCCTGAGCTGAACCATGGTTGCGCCGCCTTTTAACGCCTCCTCCACCTGCTCCTTAAGGGATAGCTTACCGGTCCATGCCTTGTCGGTTACTGCATAAATCAAAAGCTGTCTTCTATCGAATCTCAATTTTCTTACCTCTCTCCAGTGTCCCGTCATCCAGAAGGCTCATTTTATCCAGCAGATACATGCGGAATGTGCCTGTCCCGCCTCCCCGCTTTGCAGTCTCTGCGGCCGCCAGTTCTCCGCAGAGCCCGTGTGCGCTGAGAGCCGTGACCGCAGCCTCCTCTGTCAGACCGGCCAGTCCCGGTTCCCCATACAGACCGCAGAACGCTCCCATAAGCCCGTCCAGCATACAGCCGCTGCCTGTAATCCTGGCCATCCAGGGATGGCCGTTTCTGACAATAAACTTTTTTTCTTTTCCGGCCACCACATCTTCTACCCCGGTCATAACCACAACCGCGCCTGTAAGGTCCCTCAGGGAACAGGCCGTTTCCATGCGGCTCTCAATGGTGCCAAAGGTTTCCGAATCCACACCGCAGGTGTTGCCCGTCTCATGTCCTCTCAGTTCCTGGTTCAGGGCCCGGATTTCCGCCTCATTTCCCCGGATCACAGAAGGGGATGTCTTCCGGATTATATCAATGGCTGTCTGTCTGCGAAACCGTGATGCAGTGACTCCTACCGGGTCCAGGATAACGGGAAGGCCCAGGCCGGCCGCTTTTCTTCCCGCTGCCTCCATGGCCGGTATGGTCCTTTCTTCCAGGGTCCCCAGGTTAAGGACAAGGCTGCTGCAGATGGAGGTAACATCCTCCACCTCATGCAGCCCCTGGGCCATAACAGGAGAGCCGCCTGCGGCCAGGACCATATTGGCCACGTCCCCTGCCGTAACATAATTGGTTATACAGTGGACTCTGGGAGAGCGCTCCCTTAAGTCCTTCATCCATTGTCTCTGCATTATCTGATTTATCCTTTTTCTTGTTATCTTCCCATGGCTTTGCCGGTCTGTACATCCAAATCCAGCATCCGCCTCATATACTGAAACGCCCCGGACTTATACAGCACGCCAATCAGGAACGCGGCAATGACCGTACCGCACATGGTGCTCATAAGAAATGGGATTACATAGGCAAAAATGGCTGCTTCCTTCCCCATCACCAGTGTGGCTACCGGATAGCAGAGCATTCCGCCCAGTATGCCGGTGCCGAACACCTCCCCAACGTAGGCCAGTGTCAGTCTGCCGAAACGCTGGTACAGATACCCCCCTAAAAATGCGCCCACCATGCTGCCCGGAAATGCCAGCAGACTGCCTGTCCCCATCAGATTCCTGATAAAGGATGTGCAGAACGCCATTCCCACGCCATACCACGGCCCAAGGAAAACACCGGCCAGTACATTGGCAAGGTGCTGAACCGGAAAACATTTGGATGCCCCTATGGGGATGGAAAAGCCAGATAAAGACACGGCCACCGCTGTCAGCATGGCGCTTACCGCCAGTTTTTTAATGTTTACTTTCATAGTCATACCTCCATGTTTTTTACTTGGAGCCCGCCTATCTTCCTGGTAGAGAGGCATATTTTCTGGTACAACGGCGTATTTCCTGCACAGCGTTAAATCCTGCTTATATCCATACCGCGCAAAAGGCCGGAACTTTTCTCTGATATAAAAAAGCCCATACCGCGCGGGATATGGACTTAAATTATGCATTGAATACACATACATGTCTCATATTTCCCTACGTTGGCATTACCCAAATCAGGTGCGATAGGTCGAAGTTCGATTACTTCCTCTCAGCCTGCTTCACAAGCTCCCTGTTGTCATTTAGCATAGCACCGGACTATTTATTTGTCAATCCGAAATCATTCAAACTCTCACATACCTTCTGAATACAACAAAAAAAGAGCCGGGGCAGAGCCTGCGGACTCTTTGCTTATCATCTGTAAAATTATGCTCCGTCCCCATCACTCAGAGGCCTAATACGCCCTGGCCTCCCTGGTTAGAACCAGGGTTTCTATGGCATATGCCACACCATCCTGTATATTGGAGCGGGTCTGGCATCTGGCGATACGCTTAATGCTCTCCATGGCATTTCCCATGGCAACCGTATATTTTATGTCCATGGACAGCATGGAATAGTCATTCTCGCTGTCTCCTATGGCCATGATTTCATCCGGTCTCACGCCCCTGGAGGACGCGTAAAAAGCCAGAGCCCGGCCCTTTTGGGCATAGCTGTGGGTCAGCTCCAGGTTGGTGGCAAAGGAGGACGCAACCGCCAGTTCCGCTATACCGGACAGGCGCTCCTTAATTCTGCCCAGAACCTCCTGCGATTCATGGATGACCGATATTTTATAAAATGCCAGACCCAGCTCAAAGAGCTGTCCTTCCTCCACAAAGGAGAACCGGTCTCTCACTCCCTCATAGGTAAACTCCGCCATGGGAAGCAGCACATTCCGTTCAAAACATGCCCTAAACTGTGCCTCCCCGGCTGTGGTATAGCTGCCTCTGTCCGTCATGAAATCAAAGATAATGTCCTCCTTTTGGCAGCAGTCCAGGATTCCCCTTACCTGTCTCTCAGAAAGCCGTATCTCGTCCATGAGCCTGCCGTCCCAATCATACACAGCGGCTCCGTTCATGCACACCACAGGCGCCCTGAGTCCGGCCTCCTTAAGGGGTTCCAATGCGTCTATATAGCTGCGTCCCGTACAAATCAAAAACTCGGCTCCCATAGCCTTAAGTCCTTTAAGCGCACGCACATTCCTCTCTGAAATATGCCCGTCAGGGCGCAGGAGGGTGCCGTCCATGTCAATTGCAACCAGTCTTATCATATATGCCTGCTTTCTGTCAAATATTCTGTCATAGATCTGTGTACCTGTCAACGACCCGCCTGCACAGGTCCGGCCGGTTAGTAATGATAGCGTCCACTTTCTGCTGCACCAGCATTTCCATATGCGGTTCTTCATTGACCGTCCATACATTCACTGCCAGTCCCTGCCTTCTGGCAGCCGGGATAAGATCCGGATCCTGCATGTGGTACAGGGCCGGATGCAGGGCATCCGCTCCCACTGTACGCCGCCCATAGTCTGCCGCGCCAATCCAGCCGTCCGAGTACAGAAGCCCTGTCTTAAGGCCGCTGTCCAGTTCCTTAAGCCTTACCAGGCTGGGGTGGCAGAAGGATGAATAAATCACCCTGTCCTCCATCCCCATGGAAGCAGTGAGAGCCAGTACCTTTTCCTCAATCTCAGGGTAGAGTATGATGCCGGTCTTAAGCTCCACATTTACTGTCAGCCCCGCAGGCTTTAACAGTTCATAGACTTCCTTAAGCGTGGGAATCCGGGCGTCCTTAAAGTTGGGAAACAGCCTGTTAAAAGACAGTTTCTTAAGCTGGGCCAGGGTATAATCCTTTATATACCCTGTGCCGCTGCTCACCCTGTCGATGGTCTCATCATGGGCCACCACTAGCTCACCGTCCCTGCTTAACTGGACATCCAGCTCCACCCCGTCGGCTCCCATTTCCGCTGCCAGCCGGAATGCCTCCAGCGTATTTTCCGGCGCGTAAGCAGACGCGCCTCTGTGGGCCCAAACCTGTGTCTTCATACTCAGTATACCCTCCAATCCATGATTATCATTCATTGAGCAGGTTATATTCCCCGATGGCCTTATTAATCTGCTGCGCCATCTCAGATGCAGCCTCCTCCGGGCTGGTTCCGTTGTTAAGCATGTTCTCTATCTCCGTTTCAACCACCTGCCTTGCCTCAGGAAATACGCTGAGCAGGGCGCCTGCTGACTGCGGAGCGGAATCATGAAGCTGGTCAATGGCAGTGCCGAACTGGGGATATTTTTCCAGATTCTCCTTGAATACAGGTTCCTCATGAGCCTTGACAGTCACAGGGAAATATCCTGTCTGGGCGTTCCAGTAAGCCTGGCTCTCCGGTGAAACAAGGAACTTAACAAACTCCCATGTGGCGGCCTTCTTAGCCTCATCCTCATTGTTCAGGGCCCAGAGAGAGGCGCCTCCAATAGACACTCCGCCTTTATCGCTTTCACTGACCATGGGGAAATAAGCGGTTCCCACCTCAAACTTGCCATTTACATCTTCCAGAATCTGCTTTAAGGAGGCAGTGGATCCAAGGGTCATGGCCGACTTGCCGGAGCTGAAATCTGCCAGTCCCGCGTCTCCGCCTCTGCCCACATTGGGCGCGTAGCCCTTGTCGTACAGTTCCTTCCAGGCCGCCAGTGTCTTTGCCCCAGCCCCGTTCTGGTCAAATTCAACCGCTGTGGCAGCTGCCTCACGTCCATTTCCGTTGTTTACATAATTCAGTCCCTGCTTGCAGGTAAACTGTTCAAAAAACCAACCGTAAATGCTCAGGGATATAGGTTCTCCTGCCCCGCCCTTGTTCACCAAATCATCGGCAATCCGGCCGATCTCACCAAGGCTTCCAGGCGCCTGTGTAATGCCTGCCTTGTCAAACATATCCTTGTTGTAGTACAGCAAAGGCGTGGATGAGTTAAAGGGCATGGAATATAAGGTGTCACCTACAGTATAATACGCCGCGATGTTAGGTTCAATCTGTGTTTTATCCCATCCGTCCGCGTCGATTAACTCCTGCATGGGCACCACCCACCCGGAATCAATCATGAACCTGGTTCCAATGTCATAAATCTGTACCAAATCCGCACCCATATTGCCAATCTGGGCGCTTTTCAGTTTATTGATGGCATCGTCATACTCTCCCTGATACTGGGCCTCCACCTGGATTCCCATGGTGTTATCTGAATTAAACTTATTTACCAGATACTCCAATGCCTCTCCGTTCACTCCGCCCATGGAATGCCAGAAGGTGATGGAAGCGCCCTCTGCGCCTGCATTTTGGGAGGCATCTGTCTGGGATGTGCCTGCCTGGGATGTACCTGACTGGGATGTACCTGGCTGGGATGCACCTGCCTGGGAACCCGGGTCAGCCGCAGCGCCCGTGCCTGCTGCCGGCGCGCCGCACCCTGCCAGCATGGATACTGCCAGTAAGGCTGCAGCATAACCGATTAATCTCTTTTTCATAATTGTTATTCCTCCGTTTATTTTTTATTCTTATTTCATTTTCTTATTTCTTTTTCTTCTTTTATTTACTTCTGTAATCCCTTTCCGGGTGTTCCTAACCCTTCACTGCTCCTGAGAACATCCCACGGATCAGCTGCTTCTGCCCCAATATGAAGATAGAAATGGAGGGCAGGATAATCATGACCACGCCTGCAATCATCAAAGTAATGGACTGGGCGTCCACGCTGTTTAACATGCTGATGCCAATTTGCACGGTTCTCATTTCATTGGATCCGGTCACCAGCAAAGGCCACATATACATGTTCCAGGCATTGATAAAGGTATACACCGCCATGGCCCCTATGGCCGACTTGGTAAGCGGAAGCAGGATGCGGAAAATGAACCTGAGATTTCCGCAGCCGTCAATCTTTGCCGACTCATACAGAGAGATGGGAAATGATTTATAAAACTGCCGGAACAGAAAGATTCCCATTGCTGACGTAAGATAGGGCACAATGAGCACCTGGTAGGAATCCAGCCAGTTCCACCGGCTCACCGTCAGATAATTTGATATGATGGTGGCCTCTCCCGGAATCATCATGGTGGCCATTACCAGCATAAAAAGTGCGTTTTTACCCTTAAACTCCAGGAAGGAGAAGGAAAATGCAGCCAAAGAACAGGAAATAATCTGTCCCGCTGTAATCAGACCGGCTGTGATAAAGGAGTTGCACACAAACCGCACCAGCGATATTTTTACCAGGGCCTGCCTGAAATTGTCCCATGTAGGCTGCCTGGGCACCAGATTCATTTCCGTGGTAAACAATTCGCCGGGCGGCATAAACGCCACGCTGACCGCATATAACAGCGGCAGAAGAACGAAGAGGGATACCAGCACATTGGCTGCAATCAGGGCTCCAGTCCTGACTCTCCTTACAGTCATGGCTTTTCTGTTGGCTTTCTCCTGTACTTTAATGATTTCCTCGCGGCTGACTCTTTTGCGTCCCTTTATGGTCATTGTCTGTTCCATTAATAGCTGACTCCTTTCTTCTCTGCCTTAAACATCATAAGCGTCATGACCATGATGATGGCAAACAGTATAACGGACTGCGCCGCCGCGCTGCCAAACCTGTAGTTAAAAAACGCATCCCTGTAAATGGAATACACAATCAGGTTTGTGGATTCCCCCGGTCCGCCCTGGGTCAGAATCTTCACCTGGCCAAAGGACTGGAATGCCTGGATGATATTCACTACGATGGTATAAAACATGATTGGGCTGAGACCCGGCAGTGTCAGCCGGAAAAATTTCTGAATCCCGTTGGCCCCATCCACGGATGCTCTCTCGTAGTTAGTCTCATCAATATTGCTGAGTCCGGCGCTGAAATACAGGAAGTTAATTCCGCTGTTAAGCCAGGCTGTCAGCAGGGCCACGCATATGAGCGCATATTTGGGGTCGTTAATCCAATTGATATCAAGTCCCAGCAGCTTGTTTACAATACCGATGGAAGGATGAAGCATGATTTTAAATATCATGGCTGCGGAACTGGACGCAATGGCCATGGGCAGCGCATAAGCCGTGCTGAATATACGGATTCCCGGAAATGCCTTATTGCACAGGACAGCTGCCAGGAGTCCCAGGGCCATGCTCCCCGCCGCCACGATTGCCACGAACAGAAGGGTTACTGCCAGACTGTTATAAAATGATTTCGACTGAAACAGCTCCATATAATTTCCCAGTCCCACAAACAGCTTGGCCTGCCCCATTTTATTTGTCTTATAAAGACTCAGGTAAATGGTCTTGAAAAACGGGTAAAACAGGAATACGGCAAACACCAGGAGCGCCGGTAAAATATATCCATAGGGCCCTGCCTTTTTTAATAATGAATCTGATTTCATCACTGTCTCCTAATCAAATAAAATATTTTCTTCTGACTGTATATCAAACAGCTTAATCTGAGGCATATCCACGTAAAGGCGCAGGAATTCTCCCGGCTTCACCCGGCAGGACGCCGGCATCCTGGCCGACAGCCGGCCCGTATCCCCTGTATTGCCGTGAAGCAGCACCTCGCTTCCCAGCATTTCCCTGACACTTATGTAAACTCCAATCCACCCGCTGTCATTTCCGTTCAAACCGTCGGAACCGTTTTTCCGGCTGCATTCTTCCTGATGAAGGTCTTCCGGCCGGATCCCCAGAGTTACCCGTTTTCCCGCAAACCCTTTTTCTTTTAATTTCCTGGCCTGGTATCCTTCCAGAGGAAGCCGCCATCCCTGTCCCAGAAGCCAGACTGTCCCATCCTCTTCCAGCACATCCACATCCAGAAAATTCATAGTGGGGGAACCAATGAATCCCGCCACAAATTTATTTACAGGATTCCGGTAAAGCTCTGCGGGAGGTGCTACCTGCTGTATCATTCCCTGGTTCATAACAACAATCCGGGTACCCAGAGTCATGGCCTCCACCTGGTCATGGGTCACATATATGATGGTGGCGTTAAGCTGTTTGTGAAGCTTTGCTATTTCCACCCGCATCTGTGCCCTCAGCTTGGCATCCAGATTGGACAGGGGTTCGTCCATAAGATAAGCCTTTGGCTTTCTCACAATCACGCTTCCGATTGCAACCCTCTGCTTCTGTCCTCCTGATAATGCAGCCGGCCTGCGGTCCAGCAGATGGCTGATTTCCAGAATTCGGGCTGCCTCCCTTACTCTGGCATCAATTTCACCGGGCGCGGTCCTGCGTACCCTGAGTCCAAAGGCCATGTTCTCATACACCGTCATATGGGGATATAAGGCATAATTCTGAAATACCATGGACAGATTCCGGTTTTTAGGTTCGACCATGTTCATCAGGCAGTCATCCATCCATAATTCCCCTGAGGAAATATCCTCAAGTCCTGCAATCATTCTCAGTGTAGTGGATTTTCCGCAGCCTGACGGCCCCACAAAAATAATCAGCTCCCGGTCCCTGATATCCAAATTAAAATCCTTGACCGCATTTTGGCCCCCTTTATAGGTTTTACATACATTTACCAGTGAAATATCCGCCATTTCCGTTCCTTTCTCTCTCCCAAATCTACTTATAGATTCTAAATTGTCCAGGTAAAATCCAAAAGCAGGTTCGCGTAAAATAAAGGTAAAAACATGCAGAGTTTCCTGGTCCTTCCTGTACGCGGCTATGGATACAGCTTGTATGGAGGACCAAAAACGCAAAAAGGATTCTGCAATGCAGCTGGTTACTGCCTTGCAAAATCCTCTCTTGTTTGCTGAAATTGTTATGAAATTTGAACCGTGAAAACTGAACTGCGGCATTCCATACCGGTATCCGTTTTATGCCATATTCAACATACGCTTCATCTTGGTGACCTCGCCATCCAGGTGATTCACTCTTAAATGATACATGATATTAGGCTGTAATTCCTTTAACGCTTCATCCAGCTTTCGAGCCAGGTTCAAATGTCCCTCTGCTATCAGCTGGATATTCCTGTTGGTCTCATTCTCCAGGGTAATCTCTATGTTGGTTACCCTGTCTTTAAGCGTCTGCACATCCTCTTTGAGCGTCTGCACATCCTCTTTGAGCGTCTTCACGTCTCCTTTGAGTGTCTGCATGTCTCCCTGCAGCGACCGCACATCTTCTCTTACCGAGGCAAGGCCTCCTTCGATCCCTCCTAACTTCTGAAGGATCAAATCCATCTTCTGATTTTCCATCATTTTCCCATCCTTTCTCTTATGCAATGGCTGCTAACCATTGCAGCATCCGACACCTCTCCAAATATCAGATGCCCGTAAAGGCTGATTCCATTATACTATACCAGAAGAGCCATGGCTAGGTTGAAGTTTAGAAAAATTCTTGGTTCGGTCTCATATCAGCAGGGGCTGCTGATTTCTCTCCTGCTGCCGTCTGTGCACCGCCGTCCGTCACAGTCTCCTGCCGCATTTAGGACAGTACTCAAAATCCTCTTCTGTCTCAAATCCGCAATTTCCGCATTTTTTCCAGGTCTTATAGGTTCCGCTGTCGTAATAGCCCCTGCGGCGCCCCTCCTGAACCAACGTCAGGTCGGAACTTTTTATATCTACCTGCTGGCCGTGAAGCAGCGCCTTTCCCACCTCCTGGTCCAGCTCATAGACAGCATCACAGCAGGACATTTTTACATAAAATCTCTTATTCCACTTGAACAGGGGAATAAAGAAAAAGCTGAAATACATATAGGTCATGTAAACCTGGTATCGCCCGTATCCGCCGCACCGGTCACATATGACAGTCTTTACATAATCCAGTATTTTCTGCCCCTGACTGATTCCTCCTATAAATATCATTGGTATTGTCTCCTATCCTGTATGTACTCCGCCTGTATGTATTCCAAAAGTCCGGGCCGGCAGAAGCCGGCCCGATATTTAACCATATGATGGATATGCCCCTCTACAGATATGATTTCTTAAGCGCCTTCAAAAGAATCTTAGGCTGCCTGTTGTAAGGCGTCACCGGGCAAATCTTTTTCTTTACATCCAAAAGGCCGTAAACTGCAATGCGCGCAGCGCGTACCGAATATTCCTCAGTAAATACCATGTCCTCCGGAATCTCCACAAACTGGCTCACCATTGCAAAGTTGGTGGAACCTGCCGGAATCACCGGCGGCCTGTCGCTCATCTTGCGCGGCTCAAACTGTGCATCCACATAAGGCATATAGCAGGGAATCACATTGATAACCGTCTTCATCAGTTCCGCAATCCTGTCCTCCGGAATATGAAGATGATGGAGATATTCATTTAACAGCTCCTGGCCGGTACAATCCTTCATAGGCTTCTTTACATAATCGCCAATGGCCTCTGTGTGCAGTCCATATCCCCAGAAAATGGTCTGGTCGGCGGGCTGGTTCACAAAATGAGGCTGAGCCGCAACCACGCTGCTCATAAGCCAGCTGGAATCCTTAAAGGTCATCAGAGCGCCGCTGCCAGGTACATTGCCGGTAAAATTCTCAATGGTCTTTAAAATATCATCGCCTTTGCAGGTAACAGTAAAGCTGAGCCAGTTTGTCTCCTCAGGCTTGGTAAAGAATGGCTCCGGATTTCCCAGACCCGGCTTCTTTCCGGCCACCTTGGCCCAGAGTTCACCGCTGATCGGCTTCTTCTCAGGCGCGGGCGCGGGTTTGTAAAGGCTTCCCAGGGTAGCGCTGTCCGTCATGCACGCATTGGTCATGATACAGATATCGCTCTTATTTAGCTGGACCTCCTCCGTCACATAGGAAGGACCGGCCGGAGCGTCTGATTCCTCACCTGAGTCATCTGTGCTCTCCACCTTCTTCTTCAGATACAGGGTCTTTACCGTAATTCCGGGTCCGTCCGCAAAATCTATATCTGTCACTTCACAGTTCTCACGGAAGTTGACTCCGGCCTTCCTCAGATAAGTCTCCAGAGGACGAATCACGCTGTCGTACTGGTTTAACGGAGTTCTGGTAACTCCCTCCAGGGTTTCGATACGGCTGAACTCAAAAATCATGCGGTTCATATACCGTCTGAACTCAAACAGGCTGCTGTATTTCTGGAATGCAAAGGTGGTCTGCCACATATACCAGAAATTGGTCTCGAATATATGGGGTGTTTCCTTAAACCAGTCCTGGATGGTCAGGTTGTCCAACTTTTTCTCATCTGTCATCAGCAGCTTCAGAAGGGCCATCCGGTCAGCCTGGTTAAATCCCATGGATTTCACATCCAGAATGTTGCCGTCCTTATCCACCAGCCTTGCCTTGGCGCAGGTAGGATGGGCATGGTCAAACTCCAGAATTTCTTCCGTAACGCTGCGTCCGGGCTGGCGCAGGGATGGAATGGAACCAAAAAGCTCCCAGAAGTTCTCATAGGTCTCCTCATTGAGCATACGTCCGCCGCGGCATACAAAGCCCTGCTCCGGCGTACCGATACCGTCATTGCTTCCCCCAAGTATGTGCATGCCCTCGTAAACCGTTATCTGGTTGGCAGGGAACCTGCAGTCCCGGATCAGATACGCGGCGGCAGCCAGGGTGGCCAGGCCTCCGCCTACCAGATAAGCTTTCCTGTCGCCATAATCCCGGTTATTCATCACCGCTTCCTCAATGGCGGCAATCCTCTCATCTTCCTTTTCCTTCCGGCTGTCCTGCAGCTTCTTCACTGCCACGCCCACTGCTGCTCCTGCTGCCGCAGCTGTCAGGATTTTACCCACTTTTTTGTTCATCGACTTACCTTCCTTTCTGTTTTATATATAATTTCTCTGATGATTCAGATAATTGTCCTTCCAGGATTATTCCCCTTTATCCCCGTGAAATACACCACGGACCCCGTTTTTGTATTCCTGGCATCATATTGCGAACCTTAAGCCCCATTTCCCGCTGTGCGGGTAAAATAATTGGACAAGCCGGCGAACTGCTCCAGCGTCAATGCTTCCCCTCTGACAGAAGCAGGAACACCAAGGCTCTCAATGGCAGCCGCTATCTGCTCCTTTGTATACGGAACCTCCGGCGAGTTATTTAATCCGTTCTGCAGCGTCTTCCTGCGCTGATTAAACGAGGCCCTTATAAGCCGGAACATGACACCTGGCTCGTCCACCTGTACCGGCGGTTCCTTATACCTTGTCAGGCGGATAACCGCGGATCCCACATTGGGGCGCGGAATAAAGCAGTTGGGCGGTACATTTGCCACGATATAAGGCTTTGCATAGTACTGCACTGCCAGGGACAATGCGCCGTAGTCCTTGGAGCCGGGTCCCACCTGCATCCGGTCCGCCACCTCCTTCTGCACCATAACAGTGATATTGTCAATGGGCACATTGCTCTCAAACAATCCCATGATAATGGGCGTGGTGATATAATATGGGAGGTTGGCCACCACCTTGATAGGCCTTCCATCATTATACTCGTCCACCAGCTGGTTCATGTCTAATTTCAGTATATCACTGTTGATAACCGTCACATTGGAATAGCCCTTTAACGTCTCGTCCAGTATGGGCAGAAGATTGGTGTCAATCTCCACTGCAACCACTTTTCCTGCATGCTCCGCCAGGTACTGGGTCATGGTTCCGATGCCCGGTCCTATTTCCAGCACGCAGTCATCCCCGGTAATCCCTGCGGCACTTATGATTTTGTCCAGCACGTGGATATCTATGAGAAAATTCTGACCAAATTTCTTTTGGAATGCGAACTGATATTTCTGTATGATTTCAATGGTATTTTTCGGATTACCCAAAGTCGCCATGTATTATAATTTCCTTTCTGCGGACCGGATTCGGCCCTCTTTTAAGAGTAATGGATTCCCGTCCAAAAGTCAATGCCTGGGCAAAAGAACAGTCAAAAAAGAAGCGCTGTATATCGTACACTACAGCGCTTTTTGTCTATTTGTCAACTCTGTTTCCCATAACCGGGCTGCCTACAGCCGGTAGAGCCTTTTTCCATTTTCCCAGGTCACCTTCACAACGGTTTCCGGGTCCACTCCCTTAAGCTGGCTGACAGCCTCCACCACATAGGGAAGATTGAGGGATGAGTTTCTCTTTCCGCGGTTGGGAACCGGCGCCAGATAGGGACAGTCTGTCTCCAATACAATGGACTCCAGAGGTATATACTCCACCACCTCTTTCAGCTTCCTTGCATTGTTGAAGGTAAGGACGCCTCCGATTCCAAGGAAAAATCCCATGTTCAGGTACTCCCTGGCCATTTCCCTGGTGTAGGAAAAGCAGTGGACGACGCCTCCGATATCCCCGGCCTTAGCCGCCTTCATCATATCCAGGGTATCCTTTGCGGCATCCCTGCTGTGGATGATGACTGGAAGCTTAACCTGCCTGGCCAAATCCATCTGTGCCTCAAACCATTTTTTCTGTATATCGTGGGCCGGTTCCTCCCAGTAGTAATCCAGGCCGATTTCGCCCACGGCCTTTATCTTCCGGCGGCCACACTGTTCCTTAATCCACTGTAGGCCCTCCTGGTCCAGCTCCCCTGTCTCACTGGGATGGACTCCCATGGCCCCGTATATCCAGTCATAGGCTTCGGCCAGCTTCAGGGTACTTCGGCAGCTCCCCAGGCTGGCAGCTACATTCATAACCGCACCGACCCCGGCTTCTTTCAAACGTCCCAGAAGTTCCGGCCGGTCCCCGTCAAATGCCTCATCATCATAATGGGCATGTGTGTCAAATATCATGATTTTAAACTCCTTTTGCAATCCACATGCTCACACCGTACAGCACCAGAAAATGTACCGGGTAAAACACGTAGAACATATATTTAAGCTGAAATGCCCCCCGCCTTCCATTATACAATACAATAGGCGCAAAAGACAAGGCTGACACACAATAGCAGCTGATGCTCTCCACTGCGCAGATTGCCACTCCCGCAACCACCTGGGCCGTATCACTGCGGCGGAACCAGTACATGGCAGCTATGAACAGGACTCCCACCACATTATAATCAAACTGCAGCACCCAAGACAGCGCGCATCCCGCTGCCAGAGCCCCTGCCTTCAAACACGGATTCTGGGTGGACTCCATGACAGCCATAACCAGCACCCCGGCAAACAGGGTAAACATCATATTCTGATAGTGGGGATAATACATGGTGTGGTACACAGCCAAATCAAAGGGCACTTCAGACAACAGGGCAAACAGGAGCATCCTGACGGCGTACCACCGGCGGTCCCTGGTTCGCACAAATTCCTCTGCCGTGAGATATGCCAGGATAGGAAACCCCAGTCTCCCCACATAACGGCAGACCTGTCCTGCTATCACCCAGTAATGCCCGGAAGGCGTCAGCAGCACTGCATGATAAAGAGCACTGTCTGTTCCATGAAGAATCCCTCCCTGAATCACCACTGCTCCAATATTATCAATTAGAATTGCCACAATTCCCAGAATCTTCAGCTGGTTTCCCGTAAGCCCCTGTCGGCGGCCG
>OGPD01000875.1_pt1 | contig 29258 bp, 30 predicted proteins | sample 1552861 | NCBI WGS metagenome assembly OGPD01 (sample SAMEA2580280, study PRJEB22360) | human gut metagenome | biome: human gut; feature: human-associated habitat; material: faeces | place: Denmark | collected 2008/2010
GGGGATGACGTCAAATCATCATGCCCCTTATGACCTGGGCTACACACGTGCTACAATGGACAGAGCAGAGGGAAGCGAAGCCGCGAGGTGGAGCGAAACCCAGAAAACTGTTCTCAGTTCGGACTGCAGTCTGCAACTCGACTGCACGAAGTTGGAATCGCTAGTAATCGCGAATCAGCATGTCGCGGTGAATACGTTCTCGGGCCTTGTACACACCGCCCGTCACACCATGAGAGTCGGTAACACCCGAAGCCGGTGGCCTAACCGCAAGGAAGGAGCTGTCTAAGGTGGGACTGATGATTGGGGTGAAGTCGTAACAAGGTATCCCTACGGGAACGTGGGGATGGATCACCTCCTTTCTAGGGAGAGAAAGTTGTGCTTTCTTGTTTGGTTTTGAATGTCTTTGACATTCAAGAGGACATTGAAAACTGGATAGTAGTAAAAAAAATTGCGAAAACGATAAAGAAGAGATTAGACATGAAAGAAAAAAATGGTCTAGTACGAAAAGTCGAAAGTAACTAAGATTTTACAGCAAGTGTAAACGAAAAAAAGTTCAAGCAAGCAAACCTAGAAGGTAAAGCAAGAAAGGGCGTATGGGGAATGCCTAGGCACACTCCGGCGAAGAAGGACGCAGCAAACAGCGAAATGCGACGGGAAGCGGTAAGCACGCAAAGATCCGTCGATATCCGAATGGGGGAACCCGCATGGAGTCAAATCCATGGATCACATGTTGAATACATAGACATGATGAGGCGAGACGCAGGGAACTGAAACATCTAAGTACCTGCAGGAAGAGAAAATAAGAATGATTTTCTGAGTAGCGGCGAGCGAAAGGGAAAGAGCCCAAACCGATCTGAGGATCGGGGTAGTAGGATCATCAAGGAATCTGACAGAGGATCATAGAGGAATCACATGGGAAGGTGAGCGAGAGAGGGTGAGAGCCCCGTACTCGAAATGAGAGACTGGAGAGAGATGACACCTGAGTAGGGCGGGACACGAGGAATCCTGTCTGAATCGGCCGGGACCATCCGGCAAGGCTAAATACGAGAGTAGTGACCGATAGTGAACCAGTACCGTGAGGGAAAGGTGAAAAGAACCCCGGGAGGGGAGTGAAAGAGAACCTGAAACCATATGCCTACAAGAAGTCAGAGCCCGTTAAAGGGTGATGGCGTGCCTTTTGTAGAATGAACCGGCGAGTTACTGTATGGAGCGAGGTTAAGCAGGATATGCGGAGCCGAAGCGAAAGCGAGTCTTAAGAGGGCGAAAGTTGCATGCAGTAGACCCGAAACCGGGTGATCTAGCCATGACCAGGTTGAAGTTGGGGTAAAACCCGATGGAGGACCGAACCGACCCCCGTTGAAACGTTGGCGGATGAGTTGTGGCTAGGGGTGAAATTCCAATCGAACCCGGAGATAGCTGGTTCTCCCCGAAATAGCTTTAGGGCTAGCGTCGAGGTAGAGAGTTGCGTGAAGGTAGAGCACTGAATATGTGATGGCCCCATCTCGGGGTACTGAGCATAATCAAACTGCGAATGTCACGGAAACATACTCGGCAGTCAGACAGCGGGTGATAAGGTCCGTTGTCAAGAGGGAAACAGCCCAGACCATCAGCTAAGGTCCCAAAATGTATGCTAAGTGGAAAAGGATGTGGAGATGTACAGACAACTAGGAGGTTGGCTCAGAAGCAGCCATCCTTTAAAGAGTGCGTAACAGCTCACTAGTCGAATGACTCTGCGCCGATAATTTACCGGGGCTAAGCATACTACCGAAGCTATGGATCCCAAGGGATGGTAGGGGAGCGTTCCATGAACGGAGAAGCGCGATCGAGAGGACGCGTGGAGATCATGGAAGAGAGAATGCCGGTGTGAGTAGCGGAACGTGGGTGAGAATCCCACGCACCGAAAACCCAAGGTTTCCAGAGGAAGGTTCGTCCGCTCTGGGTAAGTCGGGACCTAAGGCGAGGCCGAGAGGCGTAGTCGATGGACAACAGGTAGAGATTCCTGTACTCATATATATGTGAAGGAATGACGGAGAGAGGAAGCTGCAGCCAGCGGCTGGAAGAGCTGGTGCAAGCGAGATATCGGGATGGCAGGCAAATCCACCATCCGAAACGAGAAGGCGTGAAGCGTACGGAAAGCTAAGGCGAGTACGGAAGGCAGTGGAGGAGCTTCCAAGAAAAGTTTCTAACGAAAGTATATGTGACCCGTACCGAAAATGGACACACATGGGTGAGGAGAGAATCCTAAGGTGAGCGAGAGAACTATAGCTAAGGAACTCTGCAAAATGACTCCGTAACTTAGGGAGAAGGAGTGCTCATAGAGATATGAGCCGCAGTGAAACGGCCCAAGCGACTGTTTACCAAAAACACAGCTCTCTGCTAAGCCGCAAGGCGAAGTATAGGGGGTGACGCCTGCCCGGTGCTGGAAGGTTAAGGGGAGGGGTTAACGCAAGTGAAGCCCTGAACTGAAGCCCCAGTAAACGGCGGCCGTAACTATAACGGTCCTAAGGTAGCGAAATTCCTTGTCAGGTAAGTTCTGACCCGCACGAAAGGCGTAACGATTTGGGCGCTGTCTCAGCTGTAGACTCGGTGAAGTCTTAGTACCTGTGAAGATGCAGGTTACCCGCGACTAGACGGAAAGACCCCATGGAGCTTCACTGCAGGTTGATATTGGGATTTGATGCAGCATGTACAGGATAGGTAGGAGGCAAAGAGATGGATACGCCAGTATTCAAGGAGCCGCTGTTGGGATACTACCCCTGTTGTATTGGATTTCTAACCGGACGACGTAAAGCCGTTGACGGGACAGTGTCAGTCGGGCAGTTTGACTGGGGCGGTCGCCTCCCAAAGAGTAACGGAGGCGCCCAAAGATACCCTCAGCTTGGATGGAAACCAAGCGCAGAGTGCAAAGGCAAAAGGGTGTTTGACTGCGAGACCTACAAGTCGAGCAGGGACGAAAGTCGGGCTTAGTGATCCGGCGGTGCTGAATGGAAAGGCCGTCGCTCAACGGATAAAAGCTACCCTGGGGATAACAGGCTGATCTCCCCCAAGAGTTCACATCGACGGGGAGGTTTGGCACCTCGATGTCGGCTCATCGCATCCTGGAGCTGAAGTCGGTTCCAAGGGTTGGGCTGTTCGCCCATTAAAGCGGTACGCGAGCTGGGTTCAGAACGTCGTGAGACAGTTCGGTCCCTATCTGTCGTGGGCGCAGGAAATTTGAGAAGAGCTGTCCTCAGTACGAGAGGACCGGGATGGACGCATCAATGGTGGACCAGTTGTCACGCCAGTGGCATAGCTGGGTAGCTAAATGCGGAAGGGATAAACGCTGAAGGCATCTAAGTGTGAAACCCACTTCAAGATGAGATTTCCCATTGCGCAAGCAAGTAAGACCCCTTAAAGACGATAAGGTAGATAGGTCAGGAGTGTAAGCATGGTGACATGTTAAGCGGACTGATACTAATAGGTCGAGGGCTTGACCGAAAAGGCAAGCGAGCTTGAAAGAAAGAGACTACTATCTGGTTTTGAGTGTCCTGAAGGATACTTGAAGAGAAGATCTGGTAATGATAGCATGATGGACACACCTGTTCCCATTCCGAACACAGAAGTTAAGCATCATCACGGCGAAGATAGTACTTCGGTGCGAAAATAGCTCGTTGCCAGTTCTTTTTTTTATATCTTTACTTTATTAAAACCACCTGACTTTCTTGCCAGGTGGTTTTTAGATACACTGTTTCAGCTTTTTTACAACGATGTATTGAACTAAAAAAAGACCTCTTGTGAGGTCTTTTTTATTACATTTTTACAGTAGATTTAACTAATTCGATAACTTCTTCAGAAGTAGCACAATCTAATGCTTTTTCTACTAAAGCTTCCATATCAGCTTTTGAAACGCTCTTGATTAATTTTCTTTGAGCTAAGATTGAAGTAGCTGACATAGAGAATTCATCTAATCCTAAACCAAGTAATAATGGAGCAGCAATAGCTTCACCAGCCATTTCCCCACACATACCAGCCCATTTACCTTCAGCATGTGCTGAATCAATAACATGTTTTAATAAGTTTAAGATTGATGGGTTGAATGGTTGATATAAATAACTTACACCAGAAGACATTCTGTCTGCAGCAAATGTATATTGTACTAAGTCGTTTGTTCCTACTGAGAAGAAATCAACTTCTTTAGCAAATTTATGAGCTAATACAGCAGCTGCTGGGATTTCAATCATGATACCAACTTGTAAAGTATCACTTACTTTAACACCTTCAGCAATTAATTTTTCTTTTTCTTCCATTAAGATTCCTTTAGCTTTACGGAATTCTTGTAAAGTAGCAATCATAGGGAACATAATTCTTAAATCACCATAAACTGATGCTCTAAGTAAAGCTCTTAATTGAGTTCTAAAGATATCTTCTCTTTGGAAACATAAACGAATAGCACGAACACCTAAGAATGGATTCATTTCTTTTGGTAAATCAATTGCTTCGATTTCTTTATCTCCACCGATATCTAATGTTCTTACAACAACAGGTTTACCTTCCATACCTTCAAGTACTTCTTTATAAACTTCAAATTGTTGTTCTTCAGTTGGTAATTCAGCTGATTCCATATATAAGAATTCAGTTCTGAATAACCCAACACCTTCACCACCGTTTTCTTTAACACCAACTAAGTCTTTAGCTGAACCAATGTTAGCAACTAATTCAACATGATGTCCATCAGTAGTTACAGTTTTTTCATTTACTAATTTCTTTAATTCTTCTTTGTAAGCAACGAATTCTGCACGTTTTGTTTCGTATTCTTTAACTGTTGCTTCATCAGGATTGATCATAACTGTTCCTTCAATACCATCAAGAACAATTAAATCTCCATCTTTAACTTCTTCAGTAATTGTTTTACAAGCAACAACTGCAGGAATTTCTAAAGAACGAGCCATGATAGCTGAGTGAGAAGTTCTACCACCAATGTTAGTAGCGAATCCTCTAACTAAGTTTTTATTTAATTGAGCAGTATCAGAAGGAGTTAAATCATCAGCGATAATAACAACTTCTTCATCAATTAATGCTGGGTTTGGTAATGGTTTACCAAGCAAGTTAGCTAATAAACGACGAGAAACATCTTTAATATCAGCAGCTCTTTCTCTAAAATAATCATCATCCATCATTTCAAACATTGCAATGAAACTATTTGCAACTGCATCTAAAGCAGCTTCAGCGCATAATTTTTCATTATTGATTTTGTCTAAAACTTGTGTTTTTAATTCTGGATCTTGAAGTACTAATGCATGAGCATCGAATACAGCTGCTTCTTCAGCAGATAAGTTTTTAGAAGCAGCTTCTTTAATAGCTTCTAATTGCTTAGCTGTTTCAGCCATACAATCTTCAAATTTTTTGATTTCAGCTGTAACATCTTCTACTGTGTTTTGTGTTACAGTTAAATCTGGCATAACTAGTTTGTACGCTTTAGCAATCGCAATACCACTAGAAGCCCCAATACCTTTAATCATAGTATTAAACACCTCCATATTTACATCCCAATTCTAACCTATTTTTGTTGAAAAATAAAGAGATTTTCATTGTACGAAACGACTTTTTAAGAAAAAAAAGAAGTATTTATTGAATTGTTTGTCTAGACATGTTATGATGGTGTCGAGGAGGAGTTTGCAATGAAAGTTATTATTGTTAAAAATTATGAAGAAGCAAGCCAAGAAGCAGCAAAAATTTTTATTAATCAAGTAAAAGAAAATCCACAAAGTATTTTAGGTCTCGCAACAGGATCAACACCTATAAGAATGTATGAATTATTAAGAGAAGATCATGAAAAAAATCATACATCATATAAAGATGTGAAATCATATAACTTAGATGAATATTTTGGATTAGATGCAAGTCATCCACAAAGTTATCATTATTTTATGTATAAAAACTTATTCAATGGTATTGATATTAAAGATGAAAATGTACATGTTCCATGTGGTCAAGGAAATATTCAAGAAAACTGTGATGAATACAATAAAATGTTAGCTGAAAATCCAGTTGACATTCAATTATTAGGTATTGGATCAAATGGACATATTGGATTCAATGAACCAGGTACTGATTTTGATTCAAGAACACATTATGTTGACTTAAAAGAAAGCACAATTCAAGATAATGCAAGATTATTCTTTGATGGTGATGTTAATGCCGTACCAAAACAAGCAATTTCTATGGGAATTCAAAATATCATGGAAGCTAAAAAAGTAGTATTGATTGCTTGTGGTAAAAATAAAGAAGATGCTGTTAAAGGTATGATTGAAGGACCTGTGACTCCAGAATTGCCAGCAAGTGTTTTACAAAATCATAAAGATGTAACTGTTATTATTGATGAAGCAGCAGCTGGATTATTAGAAAAAAAATATTAAAATTTTGAGGGAATGGGAGTTCCCTTTTTTTTGTTTGGTTGAAATTTTCATAATTAAACGGTAATATAGTATTATTAATAAGAGGTGTGATTATGAAAAAATGGACAATAAAAGATCTTTTTAATATACCTAATTGTTTGTGCTATTTTAGAATCATTTTGATCCCAATCTTTTTACATCGTTATTTTCTAGCAAGTTGTAAAGAAGATTATTATTTATGCGCATTCATTTTAATTCTTTCAGGAATTTCTGATTTTTTAGATGGTTATATTGCACGACATTATCATATGGTTACAGACTTTGGAAAAGTGATTGATCCTATTGCGGATAAACTGACACAATTTACTGTTGCTGTTGTTTTAATTTATACCTATTCTTGGATGTGGTTTCTTTTAGGAATTATTGTGATCAAAGATGGAATGCTTGCTTTAGGTGGTCTTTATCTTTATGAAAAAGGAGCTCAAGTAAAAGGGGCTTCTTGGTGGGGAAAGATTTCAACAGCTATATTTGATATCGTTGCGATTATTTTAGTAGGAATCCATATACCAGATTCACCGATTTCAACAATTATGATTATTGTTTGTATTATTTTAATGGGATTATCTCTCGTTTTATATGCCAAACAACTTCTTCAAATGTATTGGGAGTGTAAAAATGAACAAAAGACAAATTAAATTAAGTTGTTATTTAGATCAAATTAATATTGAAATAATAGAAGTAGAAATGGTTTTAAACCAATTAAATCGTTTGAAAAATCAAATGAATATTTCAAATCGTATTGTTGAAAGAGATTTATTAAAAACGAAGTGTCAGTTAGAGCTTTCTCTTGCAGCACTTTGTATCTTGCTTAGAAAAATGTGCGAAAATCAATTTATTATCTTAAATCAAGAAAGAAGAAAAGATATCAATAGTATTATTCATTCTAATCGCTTTGATTTTTTTGAAGATGATAAAGTCTATGTTTATTCACAAAAAGGACAAGAAGAAGTAAATATTAATCAATTATTAGATTATGCTAAAAGGATATTTAAAGAAATCGTATGATTTTTTTGGACATCTTTTTTATTTTTATTTCGTTAAAATAGATGTGGTGAGGAAAATGAATTTCAAAAAAAATGCAGGAATTGTTTTAATTATTCTTGGAATTATTTTAACTTTAGATCGAACAAATGAGTTTAAAGGAATTGTTTCCACAATTATCTATTATTTACAAGAATATTGGCCTTTACTAATCACAATTTGTGGGGTTTCTTTGCTAACAACTCCCCAAAAAACAAAAAAGAAATGAAATAAAAAAATACTGATTTTATATAGTTAAATGAATTGAAACAAGGAAACAAAAATGATAATATGTATAACGTATTAATGGAGGAAACAAAAATGAAAAAAAGACCGATCGTATTATGTATTATGGATGGTTATGGTATTTCTGAAAGCATTAATGGTAATGCTGTAAGACTTGCTAATACACCTAACTTAGATGATTTAATGGCAATGTATCCAAACACAACTATTTCAGCTAGTGGTATGCCAGTTGGTTTACCTGATGGACAAATGGGAAATAGTGAAGTTGGACACTTAAATATTGGTGCAGGAAGAACCGTTTATCAATCATTAACTTTAATCAATAAAGCTTTAAATGAAAAAACTTTCTTCGAAAATGAAAAATTCTTAAAAGCAATTCAACATGCTAAAGATAATGGTTCTAAATTACATATTTGGGGATTATTATCAAATGGTGGTGTTCACTCATCAAATGAACATATCTATGGTTTATTAGAATTAGCTAAACAACAAGGTTTAGATAAAGTATATGTACATGCGTTTTTAGACGGAAGAGATGTTGCTCCTGATAGTGGTGTTGATTTTGTAAAAGAATTACAAGAAAAAATTGAAGAAATCGGTGTTGGACAAATCGCATCAATTTCTGGTAGATATTATGCAATGGATAGAGATAAAAGATTTGATCGTGTTAAATTAGCTTACGATGCTATCGTATGTCAAGAAGGTGAATCTTTTGAATGTCCAGTTCAATATGTAAAAGATTCTTACGCTAAAGATGTTTTAGATGAATTTGTTATTCCTGGTTACAACAAAAATGTTGAAGGAACAATTGATGATGGAGATTCAGTAATCTTCGCTAACTTCAGACCAGATAGAGCTATCCAATTAGCTACAGTAATCACAAATCCTACATTCTATGAAGGATATGTACCTGAAAAACAAGTTAAAGATTTAGAATTCGTATGTATGATGAAATATGCAGACAGTGTTAATGGCGAAATTGCATTTGTTTCACCTGAACTTACAAATACATTAGGTGACTACTTATCAGCTCAAGGTTTAAAACAATTACGTATTGCTGAAACTGAAAAATATGCTCATGTAACTTTCTTCTTTGATGGTGGTGTTGATAAAGAAATCGAAGGAGCTACTCGTGTATTAGTTAATTCACCAAAAGTTGCTACTTATGATTTACAACCAGAAATGTCAGCTTACGAAGTAAAAGACAAATTAATCGCTGAATTAGATAAAGATATTCATGATGTTGTCATTGTAAACTTTGCAAACTGTGACATGGTAGGACATACAGGTGTCATTCCAGCAGCAATCAAAGCTGTAAGTGTTGTTGATGATTGTATCGGTGAAGTATATGAAAAAGTTCTTGAATTAGGTGGAACTATGTTAATTACTGCTGACCATGGTAACGCTGAAGAAGAATTGGATGCAGATGGAAATCCATTTACTGCACATACAACAAACGTTGTACCTTTAATCGTTACTAATTCTCATGTAGGATTAAAAGAAGGCGGAAAATTAGGAGATTTAGCTCCAACAATGTTACAATTATTAGGTCTTCCAATTCCTGAAGAAATGGATGGAGAATCTTTATTAAAATAATCAAGAAGTTCATACTGATTTCATTTTTAATAAGTATAGTAAGTGGGTGTAGTCATACTACATCCACTCATACTATACAAAAGGATTTGTCAAAAGATCAAATCATTGATGTGAACTATGAAACTGTTTTAAAGAAATTAAAACAAAAAGAGGATTTTGTTTTATATATAGGAAGACCTGATTGTAAAGATTGTCAAGAATTTGAACCGTATCTAAAGAAATATTTAAAGAAGAATAAAGGCGTTTATCTTTATTATTTGAATATTAAAGAGATAAGAGAAAAGGCATACGCAACGAATGCTTCAAAAGAAGATCAAAAAGCTTATAAACAAATGCGTAAGAAACTTGATTTTTCATGGACACCTACTTTAAAACTTAGTATTGATGGAAAGTTTGTTGATCAATATACTTTTTTAGATGAAGAATACTATACTCTCTCTAAAGATAAACAAAAAGAAAAGAAACAAGATTATATTGATGAACTTTCAACTTGGCTCAATCAAATCTATCAAGATAATTAGAAAGGATTGATTATAGATGAAAAAATGTACAAAATGTCATAAAAATATACCAAGTGATGCAAAAGTGTGTCCGTATTGTGGAACACCTCAACCAGGTTATCAACCAATGAAACGTACACCAAAAAGAAAAAATGCGTTTCTATATTATATACTTATTGCCGTTTTACTTTTCTTCCCTATGGGAATTTCTTATTTCTTTGCATTTAATACACTTTCAAATACAGAAACATCAGCTACAAAAACAACTTTAAAAACATATCAAGAAGCTAAAAATGAAACTTTTGTTTATGAATATAATTCATTAGCTGATTTTTCAAAAAATGTTAAGGGAAGTAAAAAGTATGCTCAAAAAATAAAACAAATAGAAACTTCTTTAAATGAAATTGTTGGAAGTAAAAATGTTAAAACGAATTATACTTTTCAAGTGACTGCCAATTCAAATGTTTATGTAGATGCAAATTATATTATCTCACTAGATCAACAAAATAAAATGAATATTTCTTATCAATATGATTTATCAAAAGAAAGTGATCTTACTTATAATTATTATTTAAAAGAAATAAATCAACTTGATGAAGCCGTACAAACATTACAAGAAAATGAAGAAAAGATTCAAAATATTCTTTATATCTTTAATGGAAAAGACAATAAAAAATTGATTTCTAAAACAGTAGATGATTTTAAAACAAAAGAAGCAGAATTTGCGACAGGAGTATTATCTCATTATGGACAAGGAATTCATAATAGTAGTGAAGATGATAAATCTTCTATAAGAGTATTTAAATCAAAAGAAAAATATCGTGTACAATTTTCATATAATTCAAAATTAAAAATGAAAAATTTTCTATAAAGCCAAGAAATTGGCTTTTTCTTTTTAAATAAAACAAGTATAATAGGGACAATAATAGAAAAGTAGGTGAATCGATGAAAAAAATTGCAGTTTTGACTTCGGGGGGAGATGCACCAGGAATGAATGGCGCTATACGTGCAATTGTACGTGTTGGTATTAAAAGAGGATTTGAAGTTTATGGTGTTTATGAAGGATATAAAGGTTTAGTTGAAGGAAAAATAAAAAAATTAGGTTATAGTGATGTTTCTGAAATATTATCTAAAGGGGGAACGATTTTAGAATCATCACGCTTAAAAGAATTTGTAGATGAAAAAATTCAAGATCTTGCCGTTGAACAACTTAAAAAAAGGAAAATAGAAGGTTTAGTTGTTATAGGTGGAGATGGAAGTTATAGAGGAGCGATGGCGTTAGCTAAAAAGGGAATCTCTTGTATCGCACTTCCAGGAACAATTGATAATGATATTCATGGAACTGATGAAACGATAGGTTTTCATACAGCACTTTATAATATCATAGATGCCGTTAATAAATTAAGAGATACATCGAGTTCACATCATCGTTGCTTTGTGATTGAAGTCATGGGCAATCATGCAGATAATCTTGCTATTAATTCTGCAATAGCTTGTGGAAGTGAAATCGTTATTACAGATAAAACGGGTTTTGATGAAACAAAAGTAATTGAAGAATTAAAAAAATGTGAAGAAGTATATCATAAAAAACATGCCATTATTATTGTAAGTGAGAATATATTGGATGTGGAAAAATTAGCAAATCGTATTAGTAAAGAAACAGGTTATTCAGGAAGATCAATTGTTTTAGGACATATTCAAAGAGGCGGCTCTCCTGTACCTAAAGATCGTATTTTAGCTTCTACGATGGCTGAAGAAGCTATTTGTTTATTAAAGCAAGAAAAAAGTGGATTATGTGTTTGTGTAAAGAATAATAGAATTGTTTCTAAAAATATTGAGGAAGCTCTTGTTGAAAAAAATGAAAATCATGATCGGCTTTATCAATTATTTTTTGATTTAGCTTAAGGAGGAAATATGAAAAAAATACTATTTAGTGATATTGATGGAACACTTGTAAATGGAGATCAGCCAATTTCTTCTAAAGATCAAGAAGCTATAAAGAAATTAAGAGAAAAAGGTCATTATTTTTCATTTTGTACGGGAAGAAATATTCAAGAAACAAAAATCATTACGCCTTATTTTGAATACGATTATTTAGTTTTAAATAATGGGGCCATGATTGTTGATCAACAAGATCAAGTACTTTATCGAAAACAAATCAAAAATGAGATTGCTAAAGAAATACTTAATGAAAGTATGCAAAAATATCCTTATCTCAATTATACATTTTTTGACGGTAAACAAACTTATGGATTCATCAATGAAAAAACATGTAAACTAACAAATGAGGGATATCAAGAAATAGAGGGTGATTTTCTGGATATCTTAAATAACACAACAGAAGATATTGATATTGTTTGTGCTTTTCATCCAGAAGAAAAATTAGACGAAATTAAAGAAATACAACAACAAATCAATCAAAAATATACAGGTATTCATGCGACTTTAAATGTTGTCTATCTAGATATTACGGTTGATTGTACAAAAGGAACAGGTTTACAAAAGCTTTGTTCTTTATTTAAAGAAGATGTAACATCTTATTGTATAGGGGATTCGTTTAATGATCTAGATATGTTTGAAAAAGCAAACCATGCTTATACATTTAACCGTGTTGAAAAAGAAATTAAAGAAAAAACAAAAAATCAGGTTGATTATGTCTACGAAGTAATTGATGCTATGTTAGAGGGGGAATAACAATGAGTTGGCAAGATAAATTAAGACAAGTAGAACCTTATGTTGCAGGGGAACAACCAAAAATCAGTAATATGATTAAATTAAATACGAATGAAAATCCATATGGTCCAAGTAATCAAGTGAAAGAAGTTTTAAAAGAAATTGATATTGAAAAATTGAAGCTTTATCCAAATAGCGATGGAGAAGAATTGAGACATGCACTTGCCGATTATCACGGTTTAAAAGACAATCAAGTTTTTTTAGGAAATGGTTCAGATGAAGTTTTAGCACTTACTTTTTTAACTTTCTTTAATGGAAAAGAGCCGGTGCTTTTTCCAAATATTTCATATTCATTTTATCCAGTTTACTGTGATCTTTACCAAATGAGCTATAAAGAAGTTCTTTTAGATCAAGACTTTAAAATAAATGTGGAAGATTTTAAACAGCCAAATTCAGGAATTATTTTTCCAAATCCAAATGCGCCAACAGGATTACTTGTTTCTTTAGATTTTATTGAAGAGGTTTTAAAAAGTAATCCTGATAGTATTGTCGTTGTTGATGAAGCATATATTGACTTTGGTGGACAAACATGTGTACCACTTATTGATAAATATGATAATTTAGTGGTTATTCAAACTTTTTCTAAATCACGTTCATTTGCTGGGGCAAGATTAGGGGTTGCTTTAGGAAATAAAGAAGCTATTTCTAATTTATATGATGTAAAGAATTCTTTTAACTCTTATCCAGTAGATTACATTACTCAACAAATTGGGTTGGCTTCTGTCTTAGATAGTCAAGATATGAAAGAAAAATGTCAAAAAGTCATTAAGACAAGAGAATATACTAAAACAAAACTTAAGGAATTAGGATTTGTGGTACCAGATAGTTATGCAAACTTTGTTTTTGTAAAACATCCTGAAATTGATGGTGAGAAATTATTTTTAGCGCTTAGACAAGAAGGAATCATTGTACGTCATTGGAATAAGCCTCTGATTGATCAATATTTAAGAATTACAATTGGGACAGATAAACAAATGGAAAGATTATTTGAATTTTTAGAAAAATATATCACACAACAACAAAGAGAAGGAGAGTAAAATCTCCTTTTTATTATAATTGCTTAAAAATACTCATCAGCAATAAGCAAACACAAGTATAAAATCTTGACAATAACTTATAAACACTTATAATAGGCATTGAGGTGATATAAATGACTTATAAATGCGTATTTAGTGATATTGATGGAACACTTTTAAATTCTAATCATCAAATAAGTGAAAGAACAAAAAATAAAATTCAAGAACTTTACCAAAGTGATATACCATTTGTTATTGTTTCAGCGAGAATGCCTAAAGGCATGAGTTATTTTTTAGATGAATTAAAAATCAAAGAACCGATGGTTTGTTATAGTGGGGGATTGATTCTTGATGAAAATAAAGAGGTTATTTATTCAAAAGGATTTTCAGTAGAAATGGCAAAACGTCTTTTTGAATATATTAAGTATTATTATCAAGTGCCAGTCAGTTTTTATATAGAAAATCGATGGATGGTAGACGAAATTGATGAAGGAATAAAAGAAGAAAGTAAAATTACCGGATTAACTCCTGAAATCTTAGATCTTACAAATGTTCAAAAAGTGCATAAATTATTAATTATTGCTGATAAAAATATTATTGAACAACTAGAAATGAGTTTAAAAGAAAAATTTACAGGTTTAAAGATCTATAAATCGAAGGATACTTATTTAGAAATAATGGATGAATCTGTATCAAAAGCAAATGCAATTCAATTTTTATGTGATAAAATGAAAATAAGTCTTCATCAAGTTGTTTCCTTTGGGGATAACTACAATGATTTAGATATGTTGTTACTAACAGGAAAAGGCTTTGCTATGGCAAATAGTGCCAAAGGTGTTTTGGAAAGTATATCAACACACACACTTTCTAATGATGAAGATGGAATTGTTTATGCTTTAGAAAATTTAGTAGGTGAATAATGTGTATCAAGAAGAAAGAATTTATCAAATATTGAAATTATTGAAAGAAAAAAAGACGATGACTAATCAAGAAATCATGGATTATTTTCATATTTCAAGAGATACAGCAAGAAGAGATATTGTACGTCTTGTAAATGAAAATTTAGCAGTTAGGACCCATGGGGGAATTACTTTAAATGATGTCCATCAAATAGGAAGTTATCAAATAAGAAAACAAGAAAATGAGGAAATAAAAAATAAAATTGGAAAAGTTGCTGTCTCTTTAATTGAAGAACATAAAGCTGTCTTTTTTGATACTTCAACAACGATTGCGGCTTTATGTCAGTATGTGAGTCAAGATATTGAAGCGTATAGCCATTCGCTTGATAATATAGAAATTCTTTCAAATCACTGCTCTTGTCATATGATAGGTGGAAAATATTTTAAAAAAAATCGTTATATGTATGGTAGTCAAACTTTAAATACTTTAGATCAAATTTATTTTGATTTATGTTTTGTGGGAGTAGCAGCGATTATGGAAGATGGTATCTATGTTGAAGAATTTGAAGATGCCGCTATTAAAAGAAAATTAGCGAGACGTAGTCAAAATGTATGTCTTGTTGCAGATCACAGTAAATTTAATAAAAAAAGTACGTATAAAGCACTTGATTTTCAAGATATTGATATTTTTATTACAGATTTTTTACCAGAGGAATATAAAGATAAAATTAATTGTCAAATAATTGAAGTAAAAGAAGAAAAGTAGATTCGTGTAAGAATCTACTTTTTTGCAAGCATTTGATCAATAAAATAACCAATTACTCTAAAAATCATGGCTAAACCAAAGATTGATAAAGCACTTATTGTTTCATATTTATGAAAAAGGTATGTACATAAAAAATAAGCGACAAGACCTAATGCTGCACCCAAACCTGTTAATAATGTCATGAAAACATCTTTTTGTTGTTTCATAATTTCACCTCAAGCACTATTCTATCATAACAAAAACCAAGAAACAATAAATAGAAGTTCATAGGTGCTTGTGCTATAATTGTAATGGAATGAAAGGGGAAGTCTATGTATAATACGTTGATTTTTGATTTAGATGGAACACTTGTAGATTCAATTGAAGATTTAGCTTTATCTACGAATATTTTAATGGAAGAAAGCCAATTTCCAACATATGATCTAGAGACTTATAAACAATTTGTAGGAAATGGTGTCGATAAATTAATAGAACGTGCTTTGCCAGAAGAACATAAAAAAGAGGTAAGAAAATATCGAGCACGTTTTGATGAAATTTATAAAGAGAATTGTTTAAAAAATACCAAACCTTATCCAGGTATGGAAGAATTGATCGATGAACTTTATCATCAAGGATATAAATTAGCTGTCGTAACTAATAAACCTAAAGTTAATGCAGCAACGATTGTTAATCATTTATTTCCAAATAAATTTATGTATGTTTTTGGAAATACAGTCTATCAACCTAAAAAACCACATCCATGTCTTGTACAACTTGCAATGCAATTAATGGAAAGCAATAAGAATGAAACATTGATGATTGGCGATAGTAATGTAGATATCGAAACGGCAATCAACGCTAAAATTAAATCAATTGGTTGTGAATGGGGCTTTCGAGGAAAAGAAGAACTTGTTCAAGCAGGGGCAACATATACTGTTTCTAAGCCAAGTGATATTAAGGAACTTTTAAAATGATTGCTGTTTCACGTTGTCTAATTGGTGAAAACTGTACCTATGCTGGAAAAAACAATCTTTGTAAGGAAATCAAAGAACTCTATGATCAAGGATTGGTTTTGCCACTTTGTCCAGAAGTTTTAGGTGGCTTACCAATTCCTAGAATTCCTTGTGAAATTGTTGGAGAAAAGGTCATTGATCAAAATGGTATTGATCGTACAAAGGAATATACAACTGGTGCACAGCTTGCTTTAGAAAGATGCATAGAAAAAGGTATTAAAATTGCGGTTTTAAAAGCAAAAAGTCCAAGTTGTGGTAAAGATTTTATTTATGATGGTACTTTTTCACATCAACTTGTTGAAGGAAATGGTATTTTTGTACAAATGTTAAAAGAACAGGGAATACAAGTTTATAGTGAAAATGAAATAGAAGAAGTATTAAAAAGAATAAATGGAGGAAAGTAATATGGGACATATTTTATGGGTAGAACCTGTATTTAAAGAAATGATTTGGGGAGGAAACCAACTTAAAGAAAAGTATGGCTATGCTATACCAAGTGATCAAACAGGAGAATGTTGGGCACCTTCAGCACATCCAAATGGTGATAATAAAATCAAAGAAGGAGAATTTAAAGGTCAAACACTTTCAAAAGTCTTTGATGAACATCGTGAACTTTTTGGAAATATCAAAGATAAACAATTTCCATTGCTTGTAAAAATTATTGATGCTTGTAATGATTTATCTGTACAAGTTCATCCAAATGATGAATATGCTGGTCTTCATGAAAATTCATTAGGAAAGACAGAATGCTGGTATGTCTTAGACTGTAAAGAAGATACAAAGATGGTTATGGGACATCATGCTAAAACCAAAGAAGAACTTGTAAAAGCTATTGAAAATGATGATTATGATCAATTATTAAATAAGTTTGATATCAAAAAAGGAGATTTCTTCTATATTCCAAGTGGAACAATTCATGCTATCTGTAAAGGATCATTGATCTATGAAGCACAACAATCATCAGATATCACATACCGTGTTTATGATTATCATCGAAAAGATAAAGATGGAAATGAAAGACAACTTCATGTAAAACAATCCATCGATGTGACAACAGTGCCTTATAAACCTTATGATCTGGCAAAACAAGTAGAAGAAACAATAGAAAATGGAACAAGAAAAGAACTTGTATCATCTAACTATTTAACATTAAATAAATATGATATGACAGGCTATAATAAAGTAAAGAATGATAAACCATTCCAACTTGTATCAATCATTGAAGGACAAGGAACAGTAGAAGGAAAAGAAGTGAAAAAAGGAGATCATTTTGTAGTTTGTTCAGATCAAAAAGAAGTTGATTTTGATGGAACAATGACAGTAATGATTTGTACACTTTAATGAGATGTTATCATTGTAGTCATGAAATAAAAGATTCTTCTTTTGCCTATAAAGGAAGACAAGAATGTAAAGAGTGTCATAGTGTTTATCAAATACACTTTCCTTCTGGAGTTGGTTTTATTCCTATAATTATTGCCTTTATTCCAGCATTATATATGGTGACAAGTTTAAGATATTCATTTGTTGTAGGACTTGCTATGTTTGTTTTGTTTTATTGGGCTATTGATATTATTATGAATCATATTTTGATTTATTTAGGTAAATATGAAATTGAAGAAGTTGAATAAAAGAAAAAGGAAGAGTATTATAAAAATATAAATAAAAACAGGGGAGCTTGTAAGCAGGCTGAGAGGAAGTCATCAACTTCGACCCTTTAACCTGATACGGGTAATGCCGGCGTAGGAAGTCCTATTTGATTTTTTACAGGAGCATACCTCCTGTTTTTTTATTTATAAATCCACATAAGTGGCGAATTGAAGGGGAGCGCCTTGAATTTAGTACAAAGCGAGGGAAGCTGTGTTCCAGCGTGAGAGGATACCACCAAGTATCGACCGCAATAAAAAACAAGGAGAGAGAAAAAATGTTAGAAGAAATGTTAAAAAATGTAAGAGAAAAAAGCCCATTGATTCACAATATTACCAATTATGTAACGGTCAATGATTGTGCTAATGTGGTCCTTGCTTGTGGAGCTTCACCTATTATGGCAGATGATCAAGAAGAAGTTGCGGAAATTACTTCCATTTGTACAGGTCTTAATATTAATATTGGAACACTTAATTCACGTACAATTGAATCCATGCTTATTGCGGGAAAAAAAGCCAATGAACTCCATCATCCTGTAGTTTTAGATCCAGTAGGTGTTGGTGCTTCAACGCTTAGAACACAAACAGCTCTAAAACTTTTAGATGAAATTCAATTTTCAGTGATTCGTGGAAATATTTCTGAAATTAAAACACTTGCTTTAGGAAGTGGTACGACAAAAGGAGTCGATGCGAATATTGCTGATAAAGTCACAAAAGAAAATATCAAAGAAGTTGTCCGTTTTGCACAAGAATTTTCTAGAAAAACAGGAGCTATTATTGCGATTACGGGAGCGATTGATCTAGTATGCAATAAAGAAAAAGCTTTTGCCATTGAAAATGGACATGCTATGATGTCTTCTATTACTGGGACAGGTTGTCAATTATCTGCTCTTACAGCATCTTTTATTTCAGCAAACCCTGCTCATTTATTAGAAGCAACACTTGCTGCGGTATGTACCATGGGATTAGCAGGAGAAATGGCACACACTCGACTTACTCGTTTAGATGGAAATGCAAGTTATCGAAATTATATTATAGATGCCATTTACAATATGACTCCTCAACAACTACAAGAAGGTGCAAAGTACCAAGAAGTTTTATTTTAAGAAAAGAGAAAAATTATGAAAACAACAGATAAGATGTTAGAAGCAACAAAAGAATTATGGAAGTCTTATAATGAACTTGCTTTTTGGCAAATGACATGGGATCAAAGTTGTTAATAAAAAATGAAAGATGAAATGTCTTTCATTTTTTTTAAGAAAAAGAAGGAGAATTATTCTCCTTCATAGTTTTCAACGTTATGGTAGATTTTATCTACATCATCACAAGCATTTAAAAGATCCATTAATCTTTCAAATAATTCCATATCTTCTCCTTCAAGAGATACATATTCTTGAGGTGTTGTAGCAATTTCTTCTACATCAAATTCAGCATCAGGACATGCAGCTTCAATAGCATCTTTCATTTTATATAAATCAGTTGGTGCACCTGTTAATTCAATTGAACCATCCTCATGAGTTTCAATTTCTTGACAATCAGCTTCACCTTCCATTAAAGCTTCTAAAGTTTGTTCTTCATCTAAACCTTTAAAAGTTAAAATAGAATATGTATCATATAAATAAGATACAGAACCTTCATTTCCTAATTTAGCTTTAGATTTTGTAAATGCAGGACGTACTTGAGAAATAGTACGATTAATATTATCAGTTAAGCATTTAACAATAACAGTTGAACCACTTGGACCGTATCCTTCAAAAGTTTTTTCTTGATAATCTTCAGTAGCTCCACTTTTTACTTTATCAACTGCACGTTTAATAACATCAGCAGGAACTTGTTCTTTTTTAGCTTTAGCAATAATTCTTCTTAATGCTAAGTTACCATCTGGATCAGTACCACCAGCTTTTGCAGCTAAATAGATTTCTTTTCCATAACGAGAATATAATTTTGCTTTTGCTGCAGCAGTTTTTGCCATAGCAACTTTACGCACTTCATGCGCTCTACCCATAAAAAAGCCTCCTTAATTGTATGTAATCTCAATACTTCGTTATTATAGCGAATACATCAAGGTTTTTCAAGGTTTAATATCAATGACAAACAAGTTTTGTTCATGTATAATGAATAAGCAAATGGGGGATAAAAATGGAAACAATTGTTATTATTGGTGCAGGAGCAAGTGGACTTGCTTGTATGAATGAATTACTAAAAGAAAATAAATATAATATTATTATCTTAGAACAAGCAAAGAAAGCTGCAAGAAAAGTACTTGCTAGTGGAAATGGAAGATGTAATGTTTCAAATTTAAATATGGATATCATGTATTATAATCATCAAGATTCTTTCATTGAAAAATTGATTAAAGAATTTGATGTTATTGATTTCTTTAAACAACTTTCTTTAAAATTACGTTTTGAAAAGAATCTTGTTTATCCATATTCACTTTCAAGTTTATCAGTAAAAAATGCTTTAATGAAAAACATAGATCAAGTTTCATACATTGATGAATGTGAAGTCATATCTATTAAAAATAATAAATCTTATGAAATTATTACAACAAATGGACATTATCAAGCAGATAAAATTGTGATTGCAACAGGATCACCCGCAAGCCATTTATCAGGACAAAATAATTTAAAGATGTTAGAAAAAATGAATGTTTCTCTCATACCATTTACCCCTAGTCTTGTACAAGTTAAAACGAAACCTGTTTTTAAAGCTTTAAAAGGACAAAGAGTTAAAGGCATTGTCACACTCTATGATCAAAATCAACTCATTGAAAAACAAACAGGTGAAATCATGTTTACGGATTATGGTCTTTCAGGTATCTGTGTGATGCAGTTATCAAGATATTTAGAACATTTAAAAAATCCTAAACTTGTTTTAAATCTACTTCCTGATATTGAAAAAGAGGAACTTCAACATTATGGTTTAGAAGGTTTCTTCCATGAAAAAATTGTTCATGTTTTTAAAGAAAAAAATATTGATCCGCAACATATAGAAATAAAGATTGTTGATACAATGCCTATTGAAAAAGCACAAGTTTGTCATGGTGGTGTTTCTTTAAAAGAAGTAGATGAAAATTTACAACTTAAGAAATATCCAGGTATTTATGTTTGTGGAGAAGCTTTGGATGTTGATGGTGATTGTGGAGGCTATAACTTACATTTTGCTTTTGCAAGTGGTGTGCATGTGGCAAAATCAATAAAGAAATAAAAGAGTAGTAAATGTGTTTTAAATAGAAATGTTATAATGAATAAGTAAGTGGAAAAACTATATTTACCTAATAAGAAGGAGCTAACTATGGAAAATCAAGAAAAGCATAATATTGAATGGAAAGCAGTTTGGAAAGATGAATATTTAGTTGGTATATGTGCATTTGCTAATGCACAAGGTGGTAAATTTTTTATTGGCATAGATGATAATGGTGAAATTATTGGTGTGGAAAATTCAAAAAAATTATTAGAATCCTTACCAAGTAAAATAAGAGATTCTATGGGAATTGTTGTAAATGTGAATTTACATAAAAAAGACAGTTTGGAATATATAGAAATAGATGTTCCTTCTTATCCGATAGCTATATCTTGTAAAGGAAACTATTATTATAGAAGTGGGAGCACATCACAAAGTTGACAGGTATTGAATTAGAAAGTTTTATTTTACGTAAAAGAGGAGCAACTTGGGATAACGTTCCACACCCATTAGTAAAAATAAAAGATTTAGATCAAAATGCTATTCAAAAGTTTAAAGAACTTGCAATTCGTAAAAAAAGAATAGATGATACTATTTTAGAAGAAGATACGGAAACATTATTAGATAAACTCCATTTAATAAATAATGGTTATCTTACAAATGCTGCCTTACTTTTGTTTTCAAAAGATCCAGAAAGATATTTTACAGGTGCCTTTATAAAAGTAGGATTTTTTGAAACAAATGCTGATTTAATTTATCAAGATGAAGTAAGAGGATCACTTTTTGAACAAATTGATAAAGTTATAGAGCTTATTTTCTTTAAATATATGAAAGCTAAAATTTCATATGATGGACTTCAAAGAGTTGAAGAATATTTTGTAAGTGAAGCGAGTATGAGAGAAGCTATATTAAACGCTATTGTTCATAAACAATATGAATCAGGTGTACCAATACAAATAAGTATTTATAAAGATAAACTTTATATTACAAATGTTGGAAAACTACCAGATCATTGGACTGAAAAAACACTTTATCAAAAACATGGGTCTAAACCTTATAATCCTAATATTGCACATGTGTTTTATTTAGCGGGACACATTGAATCATGGGGAAGAGGAATAGAAAAAATATTTGATTCGTGTATAGAAAACAATTTACCAATGCCAAAGTATTATATTAATCCTACTGATATCATGATTGAATTTGATGCACCCCAAAGATTAGTAATCGATAATTTTTCAAAGGTGAACGATAAGGTGACTGATAGGGTGACTGATAGGGTGACTGATAGGGTGAACGATAATATGATGAAGGTTCTTAATGTAATTAGTGAAGATCCAGGATATTCATATAATGATATTTCTGATGAGATAGGAATAAGTAGAAAAAGTGTTGCAACTATTATTAAAAAGCTAAAAGATTTGGGAATTATAGAAAGAATTGGAAATAATAAAAAAGGATATTGGAAAATAAAAAAATAGGAGAAGATATGTTAAAAGTAAGTAATATCGCAGTTTCTTTAGATGAAAAAGATTATGCAAAAGTTATCGCAAATACATTAAATATAAGAAAATCACAAGTAAAGAATGTAAAGATTGCTAGAAAAGCAGTCGATGCAAGAAGAAAGAATAAAGTGCATTTTAATATGGGCTTTACTTTTGAATGTGCAAATGAAGATCAATTATTAAAAACACATAGTAAACAAGTAAGTAAAGTTAAAGAATATCATTATGATAAGTTAACACCCAATAATCAAACAATTATGGTTGTTGGAAGTGGACCAGCAGGCCTATTCTGTGCTTATAATTTAGCTCGTAGTGGACAAAAGGTCATCTTAATTGAACAAGGTAAATGTGTTGATGAAAGAAAAAAAGATATAGATACTTATTTAGAAACAGGTAAATTGAATGTGCAAAGTAATGTTCAATTTGGTGAAGGGGGCGCAGGAACGTTCTCTGATGGAAAGTTGACGACGGGTATTAAAGATTATCGTAAACAATTTGTATTAAATACGTTTTATGAACATGGAGCCAATGAAGATATTCTTTATTTAAATAAACCTCATTTAGGAACAGATGTTTTAATTAATGTGGTTAAAAATATAAGAAAAGATATTGAAAAATGTGGAGAAGTGCGTTTTGAAACAAAGTTGGTTGATTTAATTGTTGAAAACAATCAAATCAAAGAAGTTGTTTTAGAAAATAAAGAAGGAACTTATAAAGAAAAAGTAGATCAACTTGTTCTTGCTATCGGTCATAGTGCGAGAAATACGTATGAAATGCTTTATCAAAAACAATTAGAAATTTCTCAAAAAGCATTTGCAGTAGGAATGCGTATTGAACATAGTCAAGAATTTATTAACAAAAGCCAATATGGTAAGTTCTATAATCATCCTGCTTTAAAAGCGGCTGATTATAAATTAGCGGTGCATACAAGTCAAAAAAGAGGAGTTTATACTTTTTGTATGTGTCCAGGTGGTTATGTCATGAATGCAGCCAGTGAAGAAAACCGACTTGTTGTTAATGGGATGTCCAATTATAAACGTGATAATAAGTTCGCCAATAGTGCTATTTTAGTCAATGTCACACCAGATGATTTTGGCAGTTCACATCCGCTTGCAGGAATGTATTTTCAAAGAAAATTAGAAGAAAAAGCTTTTGAACTAGGAGGAAGTGATTATTCAATTCCAGTTCAAAGAGTGGAAGATTATTTAGAAAATAAAGAAAGTAAAGAAAAAATAGAAACAAGTTTAAAAAGAGTTAAAAATGCTCAATTGAATGCATTACTTCCTGAAATTCTGAATATAAATTTAAAAGAAGGACTTCTTTTAATGAATAACAAGATTAATGGTTTTACAAGTGATGCCACATTACTTGGAGTAGAATCAAGAAGTTCAGCACCAATTCGTTTTTATCGTGATGACAATATGGAAAGTAATATCAAAGGGATTTATCCAATTGGTGAAGGTGCAGGATATGCGGGTGGTATTATGTCAAGTGCAATTGATGGTTTAAAATGTAGTGAGGTATTACTCAAAGGAGAGAGATAATGTGTCATTATTTGAGCTTTTGATTATTTCGATTTCATTAGCGATGGATGCTTTTACTGTTTCTATGATGTATGGTATTTCTATGCCTGAAAGAGACATCAAGAAACAAAGCTTCATTGCTTTTTATTTTGGCTTTTTTCAAGCTTTGATGCCTTTTTTTGGTTATCATTTAGGATGTGTGTTTTCTAAATTAGTACAGGCTTATGATCATTATATTGCCTTTATCTTTTTAATGATTGTAGGTATAGGAATGTTAAAAGATGCTTTTAGTGAAGAAGAAACAAGCTATAATTTTCATTTTTTTGATTTAACGATTTTAGCGATAGCGACAAGTATTGATGCTTTTGCAATAGGAATGACTTTTGCCTTTTTGGAAGTTTCTATTTATAAAGCTCTCTTTATTATAGGAATTATTACCTTTTTATTATGTTTGATAGCTTTACAAATTGGGAATTATTTAAATAATAAGTTTCAAAATAAAGCTCTTATTTTTGGTGGAATTGTTTTGATCTTGATTGCATGTAAAACATTGCTTGAGCATCTTTTTTAAAAAAAGTATATAATAATGAAGGTGATGAATATGAAAGAAGAAGAAAGAATTATTAAAAATACAATTAAAAGAACGAAAGAATATGATCGAACACTTTCGCCTTATGCTTGTAAAACAAGTGAATGTCAAAAACTTCGAAAAGAAGAAAATGAACATGAAGAATTTGATATTCGTTGGCCTTTTGAAGAAGATATTGACCGTATTCTTTATTGTAAGTCTTATCAAAGATATACCGATAAAACACAAGCTCTTTCCTTTTTTCAAAGTGCTCATATTTCTAAACGTTCAATCCATGTTCAATGGGTTTCACGTATTGCTAGACAAATAGGAAAAGGATTGAATTTGAATTTAGATTTAATTGAAGCGGCTGCTTTAGGTCATGATTTAGGACATACACCTTATGGCCATGTTGGTGAAAGAGCACTTAATGAAAAACTTCAAGAAGCCGGTTTTGGTTATTTTTGTCATAATGCCAATAGTGTTAGAAATATTCTTTATTTAGAAAGAAATGGCAAAGGCTATAATGTTTCTTTACAAGTTTTAGATGCTATCTTATGTCATAATGGTGAAATGCTTTCTAAAAAGTATGAACCTGATCGTAAAAAAATAAAAGAACAGTTTTTACAAGAATATCATGATTGTTGGCATAAAGAAAATGCCAGTCTTGATTTAAAACCAATGACTTTAGAAGGCTGTGTTGTTCGTATATCAGATGTTATTTCTTATATTGGAAAAGATATTGAAGATGCTATGAGTGTAGGTATCTTACAAAAAAAAGATCTTCCGGAAAAAGTTGTGAAGGTCTTAGGAGATAATAATAAATCGATCATGAATAAGCTGATTGGTGATTTAATGATTCATAGTTATCAAAAACCGTATTTGCGTTTTTCTCATGAAGTTTTTGAAGCTTTATCTACTTTACTTTCTTTTTTAGGGGAAAAGGTCCATCATCATCCTGTTCTTGAAAAAGAAAATGCAAAATTATCAAGAATGGTTAAAGAGCTTTTTGATGTATATTTAGAAGAACTTGAAAATAATGATCAAGATTCTAATATTGTTAAATTTAAAAGTAAGATGATCGAAAGTTATCAAAATACGCCAAATCCTCTCATTGTTTCTGATTATTTATCAATGATGACTGATACGTATGTTTTAAATGATTATGAAAGCAAATTTTTACCGATTCTTCATGGGGAAAAACTTTAATAATTAAGGAAATTGGTGTAAAATAATAATATACAGGAGGGATGGCTTATGAAATTAATAATTGCTATCGTAAACTCTGATGACAGTTCATCAGTACAAGCTGCGCTTACAGAAGAAGGATATTTTGTTACAAAATTATCAACAACAGGGGGATTTTTAAAGAAAGGAAATACAACTTTCTTTATTGGTACAAATGATGATAAAGTTGAACATGCTGTAGGAATTATCAAAGAAAATTCTAAAAAACGTGTAGAAAAGGAACCTACTGTTCCACCTACTGAAATGGGAGAATTCTTTACTCCAATTATGGTAGATGTACTTGTTGGTGGAGCAACAGTTTTTGTGTTAGATATTGAACAATTTGAAAAATTTTAAAAAAAGGACATTGTCCTTTTTTTTTAATCCTTTATAATATTTGTGGGTGAAATTATGGCAATCAAATTATTAAATGAAAAAAGAATAGATGAATTAATTCAATTCATCAATAAAGAAGAAATAACAAAAGAATATTTAAAACAAAATCATAAAATTATTTACATAAATGAAGAACAAGAAATCAATGGGATTATTATCTTTGATGTCTTCAATAATGAAATTGAACTTTGTTTAGGGAACGAAGAAACAAAACAACAACTCATCAATGTCATCAAAAAAATAGCTTTTAAAGATATTACATATCAAAATAAAACAATAACAATTCCAACCAAACAACAATTTAAACACTATGAAGAAGTCTATACCTTCATACAACAACAAAAAGATCGTGTTTATAGTTTAGATAACTTTAAAAAATACATGCAAGAATTTTTTAACATTCAACATGTTTTAAAGTGTATTCATGTTTGTGGAACAAATGGGAAAGGATCTACTGTTAATTACATGAAAGAAGTTTTAAAAAAACAAGGTTATCAAGTAGGAACCTTTACTTCTCCTGCACTTATTTCACGTCTTGATGTGGTACGTATTAATGATCAATGGATCGATGAACAATTCATTGTGGATGTAGCCAATCGTTATGTCGATACTTGGTTAGAATATGAAATCTCTTTATTTGAAATTGAAGTATTTATTTCAATTCTTTACTTTATTTATCAAGGGGTTGACTATGTCATTTATGAAGTTGGTTTAGGTGGACAATTAGATGCGACAAATATTATCTTACCAATGGTGTGTGTGAACACAAATATTGGTTTAGATCATATGGATTATTTAGGCGATAGCTATGAAAGTATTGCTGGAGCGAAAGCGGGTATTATTAAAGATCACGTTGATTTTATTACGGGCGAACATAAACAAGAATGTTTAGATATTTTTAGAGATACATGTGAAAAACATCAAAGTCATTTGATTCGTTTGGATCGTATTCATGATTTACAAGATGGGGAAAATGTGAAGTATACTTATAAAGATTATAATATTGTTTTAAATACGCCAGCGCTTTATCAAATAGAAAATAGTGCTTTAGCACTTGAAACGTTACTTTATTTAAAGAAACATCAGTTTATTGAATTAGATAATTCTTCAATTATAGACGGTTTATTTGAAGCAAAATGGGCAGGACGTTTTGAAATTATTAGTGAAAAGCCACTTATTATTTTAGATGGAGCACATAATAGAGAAGGTGTTGATGAACTCTATCGTTCAGCACGTAAACTTCATAATCTAAAAATTATTTTTTCAGCTTTAAAAGATAAAGATACAGACTACATGATTGAAAGATTACTTGATTTGACGTATGATATAACTGTCTGTGAATTTAAACATCCTCGTAGTCAAAGTGCAAAATTATTAGCAGGGGATTATCCGGTGAAAATTGAACCGGACTTTAGAAAAGCTTTAGACGATATTTATTTACAAGAAGGAACATTTTTGATTACAGGATCGTTATATTTTATTTCAGAAGTAAGGAAATACTTACTACAAAAGAATTCATAGCAATCAAGAAAGAAGGAGGAGTCTACTTTTAGTAGCAATTGTGTACGGTTTTATATCGGAATTAACGCCCGTGGACTAGCAAGAGGACGAAGCGGGAAAAGCATATGTACGGTTTTATATCGGAATTAACGCCCATGGACTAGAAAGAGGACGAAGTGGGAAAAAAACATATGTACGGTTATTTACCGGAATTAACGCCTGTGGACTAGAAAGAGGACGAAGCAGGAACGATTGGTTTTTAAGTAGCAATCAAACGATGATTCAAATTATATTAGGGGTTATTATTGTTTCGATTGGGATATTTATTTTCTATAAATATCCAATGAAAAGTGATGTGCGACAAATGACATTGGGGGCTTTATTTGTCATTCTAGCTATTATTTTAAAAAGGTTAGCTGTGATGGTACCTTTCCTTGGATTTCCAAGTTTAAAAATTACATTAGAGGTTCTCCCTTTAATTGTAGCAGGGTTAACATTACAACCTGGTTATTGTTTTATAGTTGCTATCGCAACAGATTTTCTAGGCCTTGTCCTAGCAAATGCAGGAGGTTTTCCATTTTTAGGATTTACTTTAAATGCGGTATTACAAACAGAAATACCATGTTTATTAAAGAACTATTTAAGTGAAAAAAATGAAAAACTCTTAGAAAGAATTGTAAAAATAGTCATGCTTGTTATATCCTTATTAGGTTGTCTTTATGTTTTTAAAATCAATGAAGTCAACATTTCAGGATCAATGTATCAAGTCACATTACCAATTAAATTTACAATCTTTGTCATCATTGTTGCAATGCTTGTTATTCTCTTTATTTTTATAAGATATTATAAAAATAAACTTAGACAAGAAGATCTGCGCTTATTTCATTTAAGTATTTTATCTGTTGTCGCAATTGAACTGACAGTAACGATGTTTTTAACACCATATTGGTTACAATCGATGTATGGAATACCGTTCTTTGCATCACAATTTGTAAGAATTTTAAAATCATGTGTGATGATTCCTTTAGGTATTATCATTGTATATACAATGAATCGAATGATTCAAAAAGTTATTAAGTAAAGTTTTGGATATTGTCCAAAGCTTTTTTCTTTTTATAATTTAACTCTAAAGGTAGATGATGTATAATGAATGTATTCACATTACATCATTTATAAAAAATAAAATGTAAGATATTCTGTATTAGCTTGATAAAAATTATTGGTATTTTAAATAGAATTGCCCTATAATTATAGGGAACAGAAATGACTGCACCTGATGCGGTTAGTGAAACTCCCTATCAATAGATTGGGGGTTTTTGCTTTTTATGGAAACAACGATTATTTATGATAAACCATTTAGAACAATAGATGAACTTCTTGAACTATTAGAATCGCGAAATGTTGTTATAACGGATAGGGATTTTGCTAAGCAATGCATATTAGATATTTCATATTATAGTTTGATAAATAGTTATAAAGATTTATATCCAATTGATAAAGATGATATT
>OGPD01000943.1_pt1 | contig 27087 bp, 27 predicted proteins | sample 1552861 | NCBI WGS metagenome assembly OGPD01 (sample SAMEA2580280, study PRJEB22360) | human gut metagenome | biome: human gut; feature: human-associated habitat; material: faeces | place: Denmark | collected 2008/2010
GGTTGTACCTGGGATTCCCCGAAAAAGCTCGCCTTATAGGTAGCACCATCTCCCCGGCTTCCCCAAATCAGCGCTGTGCTAAACAATGCCTTGCTTCCGTGAATAACCTCAAATCCAAGTTTTTTCCACCTAGCCCATGTATTAACAGGCTCGGTTATATTTGCCGCTTTTTTGGCTTCTGCAATGCGAGTATTGTTTACTTTCTCAGCCTTTATGGAAAGCCATGCCCTGTGAAGAGATTCAGCAAAACTAATACCCTTTGTTTTACGGTAAATCTTCCAGGCTTTCAACATGACCTTTGATAAATTGTATCTCATATGTACATCTCCTTTCTCTTCTGGGAATCCCGATCAGCCCCGGCAGGTCTTAAACCAATCTCGGCAACTTCTGTGTCTTTGCTTACCCTTACCCGGTGTTGCGTCAGTGTCTTTGGTACATCTTGCGATCTCATCATTTTCACTTTTCGCTGTTCTGTTCCCTTGAACTGATTATAGTATAATACATACGTACACATATATCAATTGGCATTGTTACCAAATATGTGTACGCATATTTTGTTATTTTGTATGTGTACATATATTGTTATTTATGTTATACTTACAGTACAGTGGGAAAGGTATCGCCATATTACCGCCCCTATTTATTTGAAAGAAGGTGTTATTTTGCCATTAACTGAAAGTCAGAAAAAAGCAAATACTAAATATCGCGAAAAAAGTATTAAACGCATTCCCCTTGATGTTCAAAAAGAAAAATATGAAGAAATTAAAATGGCAGCAGAAGCCGCCGGGGAATCTGTAAACGGCTATATCAAAAAAGCTGTAGATCGGCGCATGGAGCAGGACAACGCAGACTAAACCAAGCCTAATAAAGAGAAAAAGAGCTTGAACATTTGTTCTTTTTGTGCTATTTTAGAAATAGGTTAACGCCGTGGAACTTACCGAACTCACCCCACGCGCATAAATCTACACAAAAAGGATAGTTTCACTTCCTAAAATGAACGAATAAAAAGGGCTGCTTTTCGTCTGAGCGGTCTTTTTTATTGCGTTTCTGTGCTATTTGTGCTATAATAATCAATAGATAACGATCACCTTTCTAGGAACCCCGGTTATTCAATGCACGCACACGAATAACCAGGGTTCTTTTTTATTGACTTAGAATTTTTCTCATGGCTTTTTCTGTTTCTTTTGAAATCTTCCAGATTGGCTCGGAAGTATCCCGGAGCATACGTACCAGAACTGATCGAGTAGCAGCATATGCGTGTAAACCATTTCCCAATTCTCCCCGGGCAATTTGGAAAGCTTTCTCAATACGTTCGCGCGGTACTTGATAATATTTTGAAAATTCAGTTGCCAAACATCCAACAATTTCTTGATCGGTCACTGCAGCCCCTCCTGTTTGCGCCCCGGCACCATTTCGGCACCGGGAACTTAATTTCTTAATCTTCTGGCTCTGTTGTTTTCTGGTTCATACAATTGGAATAATTTTTTGCAAAATACGCCGCCGCACTGTTCGTTCCATTAGATTGAGCTGTCACATGAACACCATCAGCATTTACAAGCTCAACAGGTTCTTGATCTGCCTTTTTCTGTTTGTTTGCTTCCATTTCAGCAAAGCCTTGCTTACTAATGCGGCTGATCCGAACGTCTTCAACTGTTTCTTTCTCATACTGCTGTTCATATCTGTTTAAAAAAGTACCTTCTGCATGTACACGAATCTTCATACTTGTACCATCACGGCCTGTTCCGCCATTTTCTTTCCCGGTCAGTTCCCCAGTAAATTTATCAATGACTTCACTTGCTGTTTTTGCCACTTCATCTAGCACCGCATTTGCCTTTGCTTCTGACGGAACATTTAAGCGGAATCCGTTCTGTTCTGCCATCAACTGCACTTTTCGAACACAAAATTCCGATCTGCTCTTCATTGCATCCTTACAAAAGCTGGCCAGTTCATCTTCTGTAAGTTGCACCTCGCTTTGGCTGATAATATTCATCTTATTAAGCAAATCAAAATCAAAGTAGCCCTTTATGTACTTGTTAGCGTTGCCCCTTCTCCGATCTGCGACTGCAGCAGCCAATTTTTCCCGGTACATATTTCTGGTAAATTCAAAATGTTTACCATATTCTGCATCCAAACTTGCCAATTCTTCCTTTAATGCCGTTGGATTCAGTCGAGCCTTTGCAGTCTCAATCTCTTCAATTTTTCGATTTGCCAAACCGTCCACATCGCCCTTAAAATCCTTCATAATTCTTCGAATTTCATCAAATTTTCCCATCCCTTTATTCCCCTTTCACTTCTGGTTTAAGAACTTCAACTGCAGTTGCAACAACTTCCGCACAGCCATAACTCCGACGTGTGCAAAATCCCAGTTTTACGAAATGCCCCGGTTTAACTTCCATATTCTCGGACAGACCAACTTTTGCTGATTTTCCATAAAAATCAATAGTCAAACTTTCAAAACAATACGGCATTCCATCTTTACCAATTCCACTTTTTGAATCTCTAGCTAAAACTTTAAAATATTTTTTTTCTTCCATTTTTTTCTAATCTCCTTTCAAATTAACTTGTCCATTTTTGTGGTGATAATATAAACTTCTGGCGTTTTGGCTCTGAAATGATGTATTGTGAAATGTCCTCGCCCTGCTCTAACAGCTGTGCTTTCACTTCTTCAATTCGCTCGACAGCTTCTTCCTCTGAAATCTCTAGCATTTCCGCTATATCTCGCTGCGAAAACAATTCTTGTGTGTGAAATTGCTCGGATAGCATCATACGACATCCATTAAATACGGCACCGATTGTTAAATCATAATTTTCAATGCCGCTCCGCATGAGTCGGACTATCTCACGCCGATCAATTCCGAACCTCGCATAAGTTGCCATCAGTTTGTCAGCCGCTTGTTCAATCGTCATTTTTCTCGCTTCCTTTCTGCCTAATAAATGCACAGGCTTGTTTTAATCTCTGTTAATTAGCTACTTATTTCACCCTAAAATCAGCTTTTAAACATTCAGCGGTAAATTGTCCATTCATGGAACAAAAACCGAAATTTGAACGTTTAATGCTTACTATTGTGTAGGTTGTAGGGGTGTCCGTAGCAGATACCCCCTTTTTTGTTTTTTGAAAAATTTTGAGGGGCTTGATATTAAAAGTCTTTTTTATTTGCTCGAGTGGAAGGGGACGTTATTCAGCCCAGGATGAGCTACGCACAGCCCCCTCCGGGGGGCGTTTCTGCTGCCTGTTCACGGCTGAAAAATCAGCAATCAAGATTTAGTTCTTGACAATGCATTATCAACAATCGCAGTATTTACACAGCCTCACGCTCTTTTATTCCTTTGGCTGTGACAATATTTGTGACAATCTGGCAGCAGTTACGCCCATATATTACAATTCGGGCGGTTCCATGTCCGGCACATCCAGGGCGGCGGCGTGTCTGGCTGCGATCTGCTGGGCGGTCTGCGTTGGTCTATTGCCTTGATTCTGTGGTGTATCAATCGTCACATTATCAACATAATTAAAATGATTTTTCAGAATAAAGCAAAATGCAGCAGGGTTGAGCTTTCCAGTCAATCCCCATTGTTCTGTCAGCGCGGCAATTCCTTGCTTTGCAGCTGTGATTATTTCACCACGTACACCGCCCTCATGCTGCCAATTAAGCAATGTTTGCCTTGTGCATCCCAGTGACAGAGCTAACAGCTCAACACCAGGACGAACTTCGCCATCAATGCACCATTGAAAGAACCATTTTACACGCTCTTTTACCTCGTCTGGCTCACGAACAGCAGGCAATGACCTTAGTTGCTCCATATGTGCGATAAGCTCCCCCATTTCCCCGGGCTTTAAATCTGGTTGCTGTGCATTCGGGTAGTTTGATGTTCGATTGCTCACTTTTTTTCACCTCTTTTCAGTCTTTTTAGATGTCAACTTTACATGTTGTGGTGGGCTTCCATCACTATCCACACACTTATTATTTGCTATCACTTCCCTGCTCCATTGTGTAAATCTGTCAAGCCTGTGTTCCGGCTGCGCTCTGGCTCTATCGTTCATTCTTCGCGCTCCTTTCCAGTTCCGCAGTCACCGCCAACAATAGCGATTGCAAGAATACTTGTTCTGATGTTCCTTTATACTTTGCGTCCAATGCCTCACACTCCCGGTCAAGCAGCTGCCAGCGTTGCTCGTCCTGCTGCCGGATGCCAAAATATTTTTTATGCAAGCCCCAAACTTCTTGCCAAATTTGAAAATATCGTTGCTTAAAATCCAATGTTCTCCTTTCCTCGACACAATGTCGAACCTTATCCGATAGCCTAATAGGAAGGAACCTTAGTTTCTCTCTAACAGGCGTATTTACTGGCTTTTTTGACTGTTTGTGCAAAATATGCAAATTCTATGTAAAGTTTCTATGTTTTTCTCTTTATGCAAATTTACAAAAGAAATACACATTTTGCACATTTAGTCTTTTCATTACTCAAAAGGTATCTCCGTGTCATTTTTAATTTGAATAAAATTTTCATCCCTAGAATAACCTTTTAGCACATTTCTGATGGTTTTCCCGCTTACTGTTCCACTACTGGCAAAGACGCCTTTCGCTTTTAATTCTGAAAAAAAATTGCCTTTATTTTCACAGCCATAGCCGCAATCATCACACCACTGTGCATATACTTCATACGCCTCTTTTGCCGGGGTGTTCTTTCCAGATTTCACATAACACTCTTTCAAGAAGGTTCCTATTTTGTCAGAATCTGATCGGTAGGTGTCTGTGTCATCCTGTACGATCTTAGGCGGTTTTAGTCCCTCTTGCCGGTAAAGATATAAACCACGAATGCACCAGTTTAAAATTCCACTCATTTCTTGTTGACTCTGTAGCTTGCTTTTTAAATGTTTATCTTGTTCTTCTGGTCTAAAGTGCCGATTAAATGAAATAACATTGATTCGTCCAGAACTAAAAACTGTATCATCCGTGATTGTCGGTAGGTAGTTTGTGTTCATTAGTAGTGTAAATTTAGGCACAAATGAAAATTCCCTTTGGTACAAATGCCTACACGTTATACTATCTCTACCAAGCAATGTTTTTAGCAGTGCCGTGTCAAAAAGCATTCGCTTAGGTGGTTCTGATGCATTGCACAGCCTACACCCGGCTAATCTGGCAATGTCCCCAGATGCCTGTCTGCTATCAATATTTTGCTTCTGAGCAAGGCTTTCGGGTTTCATGCTCACGGCATAATCTCCAAGTAGATGCAGAAGGCTCTCGCAAAATGTACTTTTTCCGTTTCGCGTCGATTTTCCAAACAGAATAAAGCAAGTTTCTTCTTCAGTATTTCCCGTTAATGATAAACCAGCAATTTTTTGAAGATATCGTATTTTTTCAGCGTCATTTTCCAGCACTTCATCTAAAAATTTTTCCCATCTTTCGCATTTTGCCGATGGTTCATATTGTGCATTGCAGATTTTGGATAATAGCATATTCGAGTTATGTTCCATAAACTTTGGTTCATCTCCCGATAAATCGAGTATTCCATTCTGCACGTTTAAAATGTAATCATCTTGATCAAGTTCTTCATTACTGAAATAATATATATCTTTGCTATCCTGCAACATATTGTTTCGATTTCTTATGTTACATAGCGGCATTACTGATTTAAGGTATTTGCCCTGTTCATCTACAGATACTGCATATCGAACAAGTGCATCCGACAATGCTTTGGCGTCTGCTTTAGCGGCTAATCCTTCTGTATCATCAACCCAGCGTTTGCCATCATACAGCATGAAATCTTTCCGCTTTGGATTATATCTATGTTGATTTTTAAAAACATCTGCATATAACCGCCCGAAACCTTTGTCTGATGTTTCATAGCGTTCTGCATGAATTTCTTTTAATATCTGATCTAAATTTTCCATACTTTCTTTGACTGGGTTGCCACCCATTTCTTAATGGTGCTTTCTGCATTTTTGTCTGACCACCTTTCTAATTTTTTCTTAAATTTTGCACAGCAAATCTAATTTTCCTTCGACTGTAGTCAGCCTGTTCTGACAGACACACCACAGCCACGAAAGCGGCTTGCAATGAGCTGACCTCAGGATTTCTGATAATAGCTCAGCTTCTGCTTTCAACTCGTCAACTTGCCGAACCCAGCGTTCTTGCTTCTGCTTTTTGGCTTCAATCTGCTGCCTCCGGGCTTTCTCCTGTTGCTCGATCATTGCCCGGCTGTGTGCCTTATCGGGCGTATTTAACCCGAAACATTCCCGGATTTGTTTTAAAGCCGTCCAGGAATCAACTCCCCTAATGTGCGCCCACAAACGGATTACATCGCCGCCGCAACCCCTGCCAAAATCATAGAAGCTCTGTGTTGCCGGATAAATGCGGATGCTTGCCGTTCGTTCGCCTGGGAATCTGTACAAATGCCCCTGTTTCTCAAGTAAATAGCTTGCCACGCTTTCAACGCTTACCTGTTGTGCTACTGCTTTAAAGTCCTCTCTCGTTTCTCGCTCAACTCCTTTCAACGTGGATTTTTCCTCTTATGTATGTATTTAATTGCGCAGATCTGCGCTTGATTTTTTCAGAAGTATTATTTTTTCGAATGTATTTATTGTATTATTTTGTATGAATGAATTTAGTTAATTAGCCACAAATTTTTTCAATATAATCCAAAAGAATTTTCCTATTAATGCGATAAGAACGCCCAATTCGCCTTTCTGCACCTGCTTGCTTAGCAAGGGTTCGTACAGTGCCGCTTCCAAGATTGAGTAATTCGCTGCACTGTTTAATTGTGACAAGATCACCCAGCGGATTGTTATAATTTGCCTTATTCATTTTTTTGCTCCTTTCTTTTTTAATCTTATTGGTTGGTTTTAAACTATGGTTTAAATAGCCGCATTATCTCACCTCACTTTAACACGTTAATTTATAAATAAAAAAAGAGAATGTCACCGGGTAAAGCTTATTCCCGGAAAACTTCCGGGCGTTCGGGTACATTCTCTAAAACTCAAAATAAAATATTCTGTTTTCTTTGTTGCTGATACCTTAACACAGTTTTTTATATCTTGTCAATACTTGACGAAAAAAAATTTTTCACGTTGAATTATGTTGATATAACTTGAAAGACTTTGCTCTGCACGACTGTATATAGAAACATATAAAAGAAGCCCCGGAGATGCGTAAGACTTCCAGGGCGCGTTTGTTTTCGATGAACTATTGCTCTAATCCTTATAACTAAGAAAATGTCAGCTTGAAACTTTCCGCAGGCAATTAAAAAAAATTCCAAATATTTTTGTTTTTGTCACAAGATTGTCACAAATCAAGCTTTTCAACCATTAGAATCCTTGTATTTACTGGCTTTTTGAAATAATAATGTCAAGTGTTTTTTCTTTACATGCAATATTTTTTATATGTCCAAATTTATTATACGCTATTTCTAATTATCTGCCCTTATGTTATACTATAAAAGCTGCCGAGCCTCCAGCAGAAAGGAGGTGAATTCGATGGATAATATTATTGCTCTAATCCTTGTCCCTGTCGCAGTAAATGTAATTAGCTACTGCATTTACAAATGGCTGGACAGAAAAGACAAATAGGCAGCATAACAGCCTAAGGCATAAGCCACCTACATAAACGGAATAGAAAACCCCGGAAGTCTCGCACACCTCCGGGGTTTTCGTTTGCTTTCGATGGACTATTGCTCTAATCCTTAGCTACTATTAGGATATGCCATAACCAACGAAATGTCAACTTAAAATTCACATATTTTACTGACACTTAAAATCCACATATTTTACTGAATCAAACTATCATCATCAAAATAATTAATTTTCATAGAAGCCTTTACATCCCTCAGAGTCTCAGCAGCCTTTGCCTCAGCCACCTTACTGCCCTCTCTTAAAATGTCATAGACATCCGGAATGCGCTGCTCCCACATTTTACGGTGCTCGCGGATCGGGCCAAGCTCAGCCTGGAGAACGTTGTTCAGGAACTTCTTAACCTTAACATCTCCAAGTCCGCCTCTCTTATAATGGTCTTTCAGCTCGTCCAGGTTCTGATAATCCGGAAGAAATTCCGGGAAGTATTCTGGTTTGCAGAAAGCATCCAGATAAATAAATACCGGGTTGCCATCAACATTTCCTGGATCCTGAACACGAAGATGATTCGGATCCGTGAACATGGACATAACCTTCTTCTTAACCTCATCTGCCTCATCGGAAAGATAAATGCAGTTTCCAAGAGATTTACTCATTTTTGCCTTACCGTCAATACCTGGCAGACGCAGGCACGCCTTGTTGGAAGGAAGTACGATCTCTGGCTCTGTAAGCGTCTCACCATATACTGTGTTAAACTTGTGTACGATCTCTTTGCACTGCTCCAGCATAGGAAGCTGATCCTCGCCAACCGGAACTGCTGTTGCGCGGAAAGCCGTGATATCTGCTGCCTGGCTGATAGGATAGCAGAAGAATCCAACCGGAATGCTGGCTTCGAAATTACGCATCTGGATCTCAGATTTCACAGTAGGGTTACGCTGAACACGGGCCACTGTAACCAGATTCATATAATAGAAGGTAAGCTCTGTAAGCTCCGGAACCATGGACTGGATGAAAATTGTGGATTTCTCCGGATCAATCCCGCAAGCCAGATAATCAAGTGCTACCTGGATAATATTCTGACGAACCTTCTCCGGGTGCTCTGCGTTATCAGTAAGCGCCTGGGCATCCGCGATCATAATATAAATCTCGTCATAATTTCCGGAATTCTGAAGCTTTACACGCTCAGATAAAGAGCCCACATAATGTCCCACATGAAGACGTCCTGTAGGGCGGTCTCCTGTTAAAATTACTTTTTTCATAGTTTGCTACTCCTTATATTCACCGCCATGCCGATCCTTTTTTAACCAACACAGTTGTACTTATTTATAATCATTTCAGCAAACACTCCCCATTTTTTTACATGAATATGCAAAACGTCCAAAGCACATAGATTAACTTTAGTTACTATTCACTGGTAACATTCCGCGAGGTGTTTTTTGTGAACGGAGTAAACAGTAACTAACTTTATTCATACCATTTGTAATGCTGCTTCAGCTATTAACTGCAAGGCGGGGAAATGCTTCTATTTTTCAATTACAGACTTGCGCGAATTACTTTCGGTCTGCATCCGGCAGTCTCCAGCGCTTTCACGATCTGATTCTTATGATCTGTACCAAATGCCTCCAGAGTGATTTTCAGTTCTACAGCGGCATTACGGTTTGTGCTTACAAACTGGTTATGATCCAGCTTGATAACATTTCCCTGATTCTCAGCAATAATAGAAGCCACACGTACCAGTTCACCAGGCTTATCCGGGATAAGAACAGATACGGTAAAGATTCTGTCACGCTGGATCAAACCATGCTGTACTACAGAAGACATGGTAATCACATCCATATTTCCACCACTTAAAATGGACACAACCTTTTTATTCTTGAAATCAAGATGACGAAGCGCAGCCACTGTCAGAAGTCCTGAATTCTCAACGATCATCTTGTGATTCTCTACCATATCCAGGAATGCAACGATCAGCTCATCATCCTCAACCGTGATGATTTCATCCAGATTCTCCTGGATATATGGGAAAATATGAGAGCCCGGAGTCTGAACTGCAGTACCATCTGCAATGGTGTTTACATGGGGCAGTGTAACAACCTCCCCTTTCTCAAGAGAAGCCTTCATGCAGGCTGCACCTGCCGGCTCTACACCGATTACTTTAATATGAGGATTAAGAAGCTTGGCAAGTGTGGATACACCTGTTGCAAGTCCGCCTCCACCGATTGGCACCAGAATATAATCTACAAGAGGAAGCTCCTGAATGATCTCCATAGCAATGGTTCCCTGTCCGGTAGCAACTGCAGGATCATCAAAAGGATGAATAAAGGTATAGCCCTTTTCTTCAGCAAGCTCCAGAGCGTATGCACAGGCCTCATCATAAACATCACCATGAAGAATAACCTCTGCGCCATACCCTTTTGTACGCTCTACTTTAATAAGCGGTGTAGTGGTCGGCATTACGATCACGGCCTTCACACCGTACTTGTGTGCTGCATATGCCACACCCTGTGCATGGTTTCCAGCGGAAGCTGTGATCAGGCCTTTGCCCCTCTCCTCGTCGGAAAGAGTACTGATCTTATAATAAGCTCCACGCACCTTATATGCACCTGTTCTCTGCATGTTCTCTGGTTTGAAGAAGACCTTGTTTCCAGTGAGTTCAGAGAAATAACTGCTCTTCACCAGCTTGGTCTCCTGGGTTACCTGCTTAACTATTTCTGCCGCTTCTTCAAAACTCTCTAATGTAAGCATTTTTATTTTTCCTCCTGTAGTTTGTGGGGTTAGTTTTCATCCGGATGAATATCAAACAACGCATCCACAAAAGAATTTGCATCGAATTTCTGTAAATCGTCAATGCTCTCACCAACGCCGATATATTTCACCGGAATATCAAGCTCAGACTGGATTGCCACCGCAATACCACCCTTGGCTGTACCATCAAGCTTGGTAAGAATGATACCGGTTACATTTGCCACCTCTGCAAACTGTCTTGCCTGCACAAGTGCGTTCTGTCCTGTCGTTCCATCCAGAACCACCAGAGTTTCCAGATACGCTTCCGGATATTCCTTCTCCAGAATGCGGTAAATCTTGCGAAGCTCTTCCATAAGATTCTTCTTATTATGAAGTCTTCCTGCGGTATCACAGATCAGAACGTCTGCATTGCGGGCCTTGGCTGCTGCCACTGCATCATAGACAACTGATGCCGGGTCTGCTCCATCCTGACCGCCAATGATCTCCACTCCTGCCCGGTTCGCCCACTGGGTCAGCTGTTCCCCTGCTGCTGCACGGAAAGTATCCGCAGCACCAAGAATAACCTTTTTGCCCTGGTCCTTCAGCTTGCCGGCAAGTTTTCCAACGGAAGTTGTTTTTCCAACACCATTGACACCGATCACAAGAATAACGGATTTGCGGTTTTCAAACTCGTACTCTGTGCTGTCTACCGTCATCTGCTCCTTGATGGTATCAATAAGAAGCTGCTTGCACTCCTTGGGATCCCTGATATTCCGGATTTCCACCTGGTCTTTTAATTTGTCCAGAATGGCTGTGGTGGCATTGATTCCAATGTCACCCATGATCAGGATTTCTTCCAGTTCCTCATAAAAATCATCATCTATTGTTGAATAGCCGGTGAAAAGAGAATCGAATCCTGCCACAATGTTGTCTCTTGTTTTTGTCAGGCCACTGACAAGTCTTTTAAAAAAGCCCTTCTTTTCCTCTGCCATTTCCTCTCCTCCTTTTACTGCGTAAGCTGGTTTTCCACAAGATCAACGGAAACCAGCGTGGAGACGCCTTTCTCCTGCATGGTAATACCATAAAGTCTGTCTGCGGCATTCATAGTACCACGCCTGTGTGTTATTATAATAAATTGCGTGTTCTTCGTCAACTTCTGAAGATAGCCTGCGAAACGGCCTACATTCGAATCGTCAAGTGCCGCCTCGATCTCATCAAGAAGACAGAATGGCGACGGCTTCAGATTCTGGATTGCAAACAAAAGTGCGATTGCAGTAAGTGCCTTCTCACCACCGGAAAGCTGCATCATATTCTGAAGCTTTTTGCCTGGCGGCTGGGAAATAATACGAATTCCTGCTTCCAGAATGTCCACGTCTTCCTCAAGCTCCAGAGTCCCCTTACCGCCTCCAAACAATTCCTTGAAAGCCTTGTCAAACTCTCTCTGGATATCCTGGAATTTCTCCGTAAACTGTTTACGCATTCCCTCATCCAGTTCCTGGATAATGTTCTCCAGCTGTGCCTCTGCGGTTTTCAGATCCTCATACTGTCCGGAAAGGAAAGCATGACGCTCTGAAATCTCCTTATATTCCTCAATTGCATTTACATTAACGTTACCAAGCTTACGGATTTCATCCTTCACCTGGGCAATTTCTTTCTTCATGGCTTTCAGATCGTTCAGCTCTTCTTTTTTGTACTGAAGGGCATTGTTCGGGGTGATCTCATACTCATTCCACATATAGGAAATCTGAGATTCCCTGTGCTCTTCCAGCTTCTCGATCTGACTTTTCAGACGGTAACACTCTTTGTCCAGAAGTGAAATCCTGCCGGACAGCTGATCCCGCTTCTCAAAAAATGCCTTATGGCTGGCATTTTTTTCATCCTTCACACTCTGCCAGCTCTCCATCTGAGCCTTCGCCTTGGTTTCATCCTCTTCCAAAGTCCGGATCACTGCCTCCAGGTTCTCTACAGACTGGCGCTTTCTCTCATTCTCTTCGCCGCCAAGCTCCAGCGTTTCATGAATATCTGCTTCCTCCTGGCGAAGAGCTTCCATCTCATGGGTCAGACGGCCCAGAGTCTCTGCTGCGAAGCTTTCTTTCTGCTGGGCTGTACTTGCTTCCAGACGAAGAGCCTCCAGTTTTCTGGAAACCTCCTGCTCAGAAGCCCTCCAGGTCTCTAATTCTTCCTGTTTATTCTGGATAAAAGTCTCCAGTTCTTTCTCATCCTGCTCAGAAGCCTTCAATTCTTCGGCAATCTTGCTGTGATCAGCCTCTGCCTCCTCGATCTGACGGCGGATTTCCATCTGCTCTCTCTGAATCTCTCCGTAGCCAGCCTGGATTTCCTTTGTTTTGGCTTCTACCTGGTTAATGTTCATCTTCGCCGTGTTCTGGGCAACATACTGCTGACGCAGTTTTTCCTGCAGATCTGCAATGGTGTCACGCATAACATTGCGCTTGCTTCGATTATCATTAATAGCAGTCTGCATGTCATCCATGTCTTTTCGAAGAGCCTTCACACTGGATTCCAGTTCTTCGATCTCACGGCGGCGGCCAAGAAGGTTGCTGTTATTCTTAAAAGAACCACCTGACATAGAACCGCCCGGACTGAAGGATTCACCCTCCACAGTTACCATGCGAAGACTGTGCCGGTACTTTCGCGCAATGGCAATGGCATTGTCAATGTGATCCACCACAAGCACACGACCCAGAAGATAAGTAGCAAGTCCGGCATACTCCGGACCTGTAGTTACCAGTTCACTGGCAAGCCCGATCACTCCCGGCTCCTGCAGCGCATCCCTCTGGGTAAAACCACTTCTAGTATTGATACTGTTAAGTGGAAGGAACGTAGCACGGCCGAAACGGTTTTTCTTCAGAAATTCAATCATGTGCTTGGCAGTCTGTTCATTGTCTGTGACAATGTTCTGAATACTTCCGCCAAGAGCCGTCTCAATGGCGATCTCATACTCCTTATTTACCTGGATCAGATCTGCTACAACACCCTTAATTCCCGGTACTCGGTCCTTCTGTTCCATTACACGGCGGATACTGTTTCCGTATCCGTCATAGCGCTCTGTAATATTTTTCAAAGATTCCAGCCTGGAAGCCTCACGGTGATATGCGCTCTGGCCGATTTCCATCTGGCCGTTCTGTTTCTTTAATTCATCTGTAATTTTATGTACTTCATTATCCAGGCGCTGACACTCTGCATTCATGTCCTGGATAAGTGTGGTAATTCCCTGAAACTTCTCCTTTGCCCTCTCCAGCTCACTCTGCTGCTGGGCTTCCTCTGTTTTCAAATGAAGCTGTCTCTGACTGATTCCCGCTTTACGGATATCGATCTGCTCCATCATGGTATCGAAACGCTGGGCTTTTCCTTTGGTAGTGGCACGGGTATTGAGAAGCTCGATAATCTCGTTCTTGCCATTCTCCACTGCCTGGGAGCACTCTTCGATCTGTGCCTGAATATTGGAAATCCGGTCCTCTTCTGCCTCCTGGCGCTTCCTTGCTTCCAGAAGAGCTGCATGGAGCTGGGATTTCTCCGCCTCCTGCCTCTCCAGAGACTCCTGGCGTTCCTTCAGATCCGCCTCAATGGACTGCAGACGGCTCTTGTAATGTTCTTCACTCTGCACTCCGGACAAAATCTGTTCCCGAAGTACCTTGGTCTCGCCATCCAGCTGCTGCCTGCGGATTGCCTTATTCTGCGTCTCTTCACGCAGCTGATCCATCTGGGAATTCAACTGTTCCAGTTCCTCTTCCAGACGATCATATTCCACTTTCGTCTGCTCGTAGGCCTTCTGATTCTCCTCCAGCTCCTCAGCAGCCCGGGTATTCTTGGTATCCAGCTCTTTTAATTCACGGCTGGTCTCCTCGTTTTCCAGAAGAAAACTGTTCACATCCAGTTCCCGCAAAGTGTCTCTTTTGGCAAGATAAATTCTGGCTGTCTCGGACTGGCGCTCCAAAGGGCCCAATTGTCTGGTAAGCTCACTTAAAATATCGGTAACACGCACCAGGTTCGCCTGCTCGTCCTGCAGCTTCTTAATGGTAGTTGCCTTTCTTCGCTTAAACTTTACGATTCCGGCAGCTTCGTCAAAAAGCTCACGGCGCTCTTCCGGCTTACCACTTAAGATCTTATCGATCTGTCCCTGCCCGATGATGGAATAGCCCTCTTTACCAATACCGGTATCGTAAAACATCTCATTAATATCCTTCAGACGACAGGCACTTCCATTAATAAGATATTCACTTTCACCGGAGCGGTAAAGTCTTCGGGTAACCGTAACCTCATTAAAATCAACCGGAAGCTTGTGATCGCTGTTATCCAGAGTAATGGCAACAGAAGCAAAGCTAAGGGGCTTTCTGGTCTCCGTGCCGGAAAAAATAACGTCCTGCATGTTTCCGCCTCGAAGCTGCTTGGCGCTCTGTTCTCCAAGGACCCAGCGGACCGCATCACCTACGTTGCTTTTTCCACTGCCGTTGGGGCCAACGATTCCCGTAATTCCATTATGAAATTCGAAATTGATTTTCTGTGCAAAGGACTTAAACCCGTGCACTTCAATATTTTTTAAATACATATATTCGAACCCTTGTTATTATTTTCTCATCTTCCGGATTGCCTGGTAAGCAGCTTCCTGCTCGGCAGCTTTCTTGGTATGTCCTACTCCGGTACCCATCACATGACCGCTGACAAGCACATCCACGGTAAAGCTTTTATTGTGATCCGGGCCTTCTTCTTTTATCAGATGGTACTCCACAAGATGGGTTCCCTTCTCCTGTACGATTTCCTGCAGGATGGTCTTGCTATCATAAAAGAGCTGTTTATTCTCAAGATCGTTCAGAATGAATTTCAGAACAAACTCCTTTGCGCTAGCAAAACCACCGTCCAGATAGATAGCTCCAAGCAGAGCCTCTGTTGCATCAGAAACAATAGAGTCACGGTTTCTTCCACCGGTCATGTCCTCACCTTTTCCAAGGAGCAGATACTGCGGCAGTCCGAAATCTCTTGCACAATAAGCAAGACTGGGCTCGCAAACCAGGCTGGCTCTCTTCTTGGTCAATTCGCCCTCTGGAATCTGGGTGAACTTCTTATAGAGAAAATCACTGCTGATCAGCTCCAGAACTGCATCTCCAAGAAACTCCAGACGCTCGTTGCAGCCTGCCTTACCAAGCTTCTTCTCGTTTGCATAGGAACTATGTGTCAGTGCAAGGATCAGAAGGTTCCTGTTCCTGAACTCATAACCGATCCGGTTCTCCAATGCTTTTAACTTTTTTTCCATGATAAACTTCCTTCCCTCTGACTAGCTGGCAGCCCTCCGGCAGGTCTTTGCCGAAGAGTCTGCTGCAATGCATGGATGATCATGCTTTTTCTGGTGTCTCTTCCACCATATGGGCAGCGATTTTCTCATTGATCTTCTGCTGTCTGAACTGAACACACTGAAAAATAGCGTGACGAATCTCAACCGCCCTGGCACTGCCGTGTGTCTTCACAACCAGTCCCTTAAGACCCAGAAGAGGGGCTCCGCCGTACTCACTTGCATCAAATGCCTTCATAGTTTCTTTGACGGCCGGTTTCACCAGAAGAGCTCCAACCTTGCTGCGGGTGTCTTTCATAAGGCCGGTTTTAAGCATCTTCATAAAGGTACTTCCAAGTCCTTCATAAAGCTTCAGGATCACGTTCCCGACAAAAGCCTCGCAGACAATCACATCTGCATAACCAGCCGGAATATCCCTTGCTTCAATACTTCCGATGAAATTGATCCCCGAGCATTCCTTCAAAAGAGGGAACGTCTCCTTCACAAGGGCATTTCCCTTCTCCTCCTCTGCACCAATGTTTACAATGGCAACACGAGGGTTCTTGATTCCAACCACGTCTTCCATATAGATGGAACCCATCTTCGCAAACTGTACCAGATGCTCTGGTCTGGCATCTACGTTCGCACCGCAGTCAATAAGAAGTGACACACCATTCTGGGTGGGAATCAAGGGTGCCAGCGGCGGACGCTGTACTCCTTTGCTTCTTCCTACGATCACCTGACCACCTACTAAAATAGCGCCTGAGCTTCCAGAGGAAACAAATGCTTCTGCTTCCTGCTTCTTCACAAGATTCAGTCCTACCACAATGGAAGAATCTTTCTTCTTACGGATTGCCAGAACCGGAGGCTCTGCTGTCTCGATCACCTCTGTGGTATTCACGATCTGGATTCTTTCCTTGGGGTAATTCTGAAATTTACTCAGCTCTTTCTCAATTACATCCTGCCTGCCGGTAAGGATCACATCAATGTCTTCCCTCTCGGCAACAGCCTCTACGGCTGCTTTCACTGGTTCTGCCGGAGCGTTGTCTCCGCCCATGGCATCTACTACAACTCTAACTGTCTCTGCCATATTTTTCTCCTCTCCGGATATTCTTCAATACTGTAATCTGGTAATGTGAAAACATCCATTATAATCGGGATATGCAAAACACAGCCCAATTCAACAGCTCCTCCATACCATAGCATGTTTGAAAAAGGCTACAAGGTACACTATCCCGAATAATACTATTCTACTTTATCTGCCCCCTCTTAGTCAATAGGGAATCAAAGAAAGGTTTCTGACCCAAAGACTGTAGTTGACGAAGCTTCCAATCTCCGCTATACTCTCACTGGGAGCAGATAGGTGCCGGTGTGCCTCCTGGTCTTCAAAACCAGTGTGGGGCGCTAATCCCGTCCCGGATGGGTTCGATTCCCATATGTTCCCGCCAAAAAACGTACCCAGCTTTCCACTCTTACTCTTCTCATTGAGACCGGTCTGCCTGCTGCAAGTTTCGTTTTAACACTCTTCCTCCATTTTCCATAACTGTAATCCGCTCTCTGTCAAACCCCTCCAGCAGTATGATCGCACATTTACGGGATATTCCCAGACGGTCACGAAATTCTCCAGTCTGGATCATCCCCTTTTCTTCATATAACAGATACGCCATATCCAGAGCTTTCTGCCGTATTTCCCAGTGCATATAATGCTTCTCGTCAAACCGTACAAGAACACCGTCCCGCACCATGGCAAAGAACACTTCTGAAAAATCCCGCTCACCGGAAAATACTTTCTTCACTTCATCTGTCAGCGGAGGCATAAAGCCCGATTTCAGATATAATTCCTGCAGCTGCAAAAAGACAGAATTCCCACATATTTCTTCTGTTATTTTTCCTGAAGCGTGTGCTTTTTTTCTTTCCTTTCCGGTACATGCGCAATGAACAACAGCATCTGCATTCTGTCTTTTTTTCCTTTTTACCCCATTGGGATTCAGCACAACTCCACCGCCGATGGTTTCTACCGGCGAATAAAATCTTATAACAAAATGATCCCCTGCTTTCATTGCCGTCACCTGCTCCATCCGAAGCTGGACTACGGCCTCTTCACCGGGCTTCAGCACTTCTCTGTCAAACAGAATTATTTTACACACCAGTTCTGCTGCCCCATGATAAAGATGAACACGGGTACCGCTTTTTAAAGAACGCTGTCCTGATTTCAACAGCTGCAGCCGTACATCTGCGATCATGGTACCTTCCATACTTCCTGCTGTTGCCAGGATTTCTCCCCGGGAGATCTGTTCTTTTCCAATTCCCGGAAGGTTCACTGCCACCCGCTGTCCCGGAACAGCTTCGGATACTTCCTGTCCATGCACCTGAATTCCTCGGATTTTTATCCTTTCAGCTCTGGGATAAAGCATAGCGTCATAATCCAAGCCTAAACTGCCATCAAGCAGCGTCCCTGTCACTACGGTTCCAAAGCCCTTTAAAGAAAATACACGATCTATGGGCAGGCGAAACGCAGATGCTTTTGTACCCATTCTGCCTGTGCAGCTGTCACTTTCATTTCGGGAAAGATTCTGATTTTCCGTGGTTTTTCCGGCTGTGCACAGTTTCCACAACACCCTGCGCAGTTCCTCAATCCCACGCCCATCCACAGCACTGGTCACTACCACATCCGCATTTTCCAGAAACGTTCCCTCTGCAAATTCCCTGATTTCCTGGTCAAGTCCCTTTTTCCATTCCAGGTCACCTTTGGTGAGCACAAGCACACCCTTTCGAATACCAAGCAGGGAAAGTATTGCCAGATGTTCCCTGGTCTGAGGCATAACTCCCTCATCTACTGCGATCACTACCATGGCAATATCAATTCCGCCAGCTCCAGCCAGCATATTCTTTATAAACCTTTCATGGCCTGGCACATCAATAATCCCGGCTTCCCTGCCATCCGGAAATTTCAGAAACGCAAAACCATTTTCAATTGTAATCCCCCGCCTTTTTTCCTCTGCCAGGCGATCCGTATCCGTGCCTGTCAGCGCCTTGACCAGCCAGGTTTTACCATGATCAATATGTCCGGCAGTACCTATGATCCTGTACCTTTTTTCTTCCATATCTTTTTCACGCCCCATTTTGTTCGAACAATCCCACTATTTCGTTTCCAAATAAACAGCGCGAAGAAGCCACTTCTCCGCGCCATGTTTACGTTTATAACAATATTGTCTTTTTTCTGTTGTTTGGAAATATAATTCAGTAATTTAATAACATTATTCTACAGTAACAGATTTCGCCAGGTTTCTCGGCTTGTCCACATCCAGGCCCTTCGCTACGCTGACATAATATCCCATCAGCTGCAGCGGAACAATTGCAAGACTGGTTGTGAAATACTTCTCCGTCTTGGGAACATATACGGAGAAATCAGCGGTATCCTCAATACTGTAATTGCCATAGCTGGTCAGTCCCATCAGATAAGCACCACGGCTCTTTACCTCAACCATATTGCTCAGTGTCTTCTCAAAAAGATCCTTCTGGGTCATCACACCGATCACCAGAGTACCATCCTCTACAAGGCTGATCGTTCCGTGCTTCAGCTCCCCTGCTGCGTAAGCCTCAGAATGAATGTAACTGATTTCCTTCATCTTCAGGCTTCCTTCCATGCTGATGGCATAGTCAATTCCTCGTCCGATGAAGAAAATATCATGGGCATTTGCATACTTGCTTGCAAACCACTGGATACGCTCTTTATCATCCAGAACACGGCTGATCTTGTCCGGCAGGGTCTCCATCTCAGCAAGCAGACGGGTCACATTCCCCTCCTCAAGCTTTCCCTGGACAAAAGCGCTCTGAATAGCCAGCAGATACATGGCGATCAGCTGGGTGCTGTAAGCCTTGGTGGTGGCAACAGAAATCTCAGGTCCCGCATAAGTATATAACGTATAATCGCTCTCTCTTGCAATGCTGGAGCCTACAACATTGACTACGCTAAGTACCGGAACATTTCTATCTCTGGCAAGACGAAGGGCAGCCAGGCTGTCTGCGGTCTCTCCAGACTGGGAAATAATAACCACCATGGAATCCTCCACAAGGATCGGATCACGGTAACGGAACTCAGAAGCCACATCCACCTCAACCGGGATCTTCGCCATGGATTCGATCACATATTTGCCAACCATACCAACATGGTAAGCAGAACCGCAGGCGATGATATAGATTCTCTTAAGAGAAGCCAGCTTCTCATCTGTAAGCCCTGTCTCAGAAAAATCAATGTGTCCCTCTTTTACATAAGCGCCAATGGTGTCCTGAACGGCCTTCGGCTGCTCATGGATCTCTTTCAGCATAAAGTGCTCATAGCCGCCCTTCTCAGCAGCAGCTGCATCCCACTGGATCTCCACAACGTCTTTCTCAATCTCTTCACGGTCGATATTGTAGAAATGGATCTCATCACGGGAAAGCTCCGCAATTTCAAGATTGCCGATATAATAAACTCTTCTGGTCTGATCCAGGATCGCAGGAACATCAGAAGCGATAAGGCTTCCGTTCTCGCTCTTTCCAATGATCAGCGGACTGTCCTTGCGGGCTGCAAACAGTTTGCCCGGATAGTCCTTGAAAATAACACCAAATGCATAAGAACCGCGGATACGGAGCATTGCTCTGGAGATTGCTTCCAACGGAGTTCCGGTTTTCTTATAGTAGTAATCTACCAGCTTCACAGCCACTTCTGTATCTGTCTGTGAATAGAACGTATAACCGGAACGAAGAAGCTTCGCCTTCAGCTCCTGATAATTCTCGATAATTCCATTATGAACAAGTACTACGGACTTATCATCTGTACAATGAGGATGGGCATTTGTCTCAGAAGGCTCTCCATGAGTCGCCCAGCGGGTATGACCGATACCGCAGGTACCCGGTACGGCTGAACCGCCGTCTGTCTTCTCGATCAAAGTTTTCAGACGCCCTTTCGCCTTTACGATTGCGATCTTATCAGTTGCCTCGTTTCGAACTGCGATACCTGCTGAATCATAGCCTCTGTATTCCAGCTTGGAAAGGCCTGTCAGCAAAATCGGTGCCGCCTGTTCATCTCCTACATAACCAACAATTCCACACATAAAATTTCCTCCTCAGTCTCAGTCTTAATCATTCTCCTCGTTTTTCTCCTGGCCAGCTGTCTTCTGCCATGCCTCAACCCCTTCTGTATTTTCCTTCTGGAAAAGGATTTTGAAGGTAAGCATCAAAAGCTTCAGATCCAGCTTCAGAGAATAGGTCTCAATATAGGTGAGATCCAGTTTCAGCTTATCATAAGGTGTCGTGTTGTATTTACCATAAACCTGGGCATAACCGGTAAGTCCGGCCTTCACTTTCAGGCGGTAATCAAATTCAGGGATCCTCTCGCTATACAGTGCAGCAATTTCCGGCCGCTCCGGTCTTGGGCCTACCAGAGACATATCACCTTTCAGGATATTAAAAATCTGTGGCAGCTCATCGAAATGGATCCGGCGGATAAGCTTCCCGACCGGTGTGATCCTGTCATCCTCTTTCTTCGCCAGCTGGGCACCCTTCACTTCAGAGTCCATTTTCATGCTTCTGAATTTCAGGATCATAAAGATCTGCTTATCCTTCGTAAGACGCGGCTGCTTATAAAAAACAGGACCGCCATCATAAAGCTTAATAGCAAGTGCGATCAGAATCATAAACGGAGATGCAATCACCAGCCCTGCCAGGGAAAATATAATATCCACAATTCTTTTGAAAAACAGCTGCTCTGCTGTCAGACGCAGGTTTCTGGAAAGAAGAAGCGTGGTATCAAATAAATGAATATCGTCTGCATTCCGGAGCATAATATCAGAAAGCTTCGGAATAGAATAACAGCGGATATCCTTCTCAAAGCAGTATTTCAGGAGAAGATTTCGTTCGTGGGACGGGATATCCCCGATCACAACTGCTTTATATCCGTTGATCTTCTCCTTGATCACGTCAAGGCCAAGGGAAAGGGATGCCATCTCTTTAATGGCATATTTATCCTCTCTGGTCTCAAACTTATTCCTTAAATCTCCCGGATTACGTCCGCCATAAATCATCAGCATCTGTCTGGGCGGATACAGTCTGGTGTACACATAACGCATACCAACCACCCATATGACAACGATCACCAGGTCAATCCCCGTCATAGCCAGCATAGGTGTCAGATGCTCTCCCAGACGCCAGCGACCGATCAGGCACAACTGTAAATAGGTAATAAAATTCACGCAGCACACAGACAGGATCTGGGAATAGATTACTTCAAATACCCGCAGATAACCCACCTTAAAACCACCGTAAATTTTGTAAAAGAAGTATATCATCAGCACATACAAACCGATGACTACCTGATTACCTCTGTCAAAGCGTCTGCCGATGACCTCCTTGTGGGCATAAAATTTATACCAGATATAGGCGAAAAGCAATGTTTCAATAGCGATGATCACCGCAGACGCCAAAAACATGATCAGTCTCTTATATCGTTCGCGATTTTCCATTTTTTCCTCCAGTAAATTTCCTCTGAAATCTATACGTTGTATAAGTATAGCACAAAAAATCCCAGAGGAAAACGATTTTTTCGTCACTCATTTTTGACAAAAAATGACAGAGCGGGTTGATATCCACCCCAAACCGTGATAAAATCAGTACATATTGTGGTAAAGCAATATAATATTTATACAATATGATATTTTATAATGTGAAGTAAATAACAGATTCTAAGTTTTGTCAATATGTAATTTTCAGAGTGCCGGTTTACAGGTACTGTTCCGTTACTGTTCACAGGGAATGTTCCGCGAGGTGTTTTTTGTGAGCAAGGCTCACAGAAAACCCGAGAATTGCGGCGCGAAATCATGCAAATGCATGATTTCTGTGCATCACGGAGCGTGTTGCTGTGAACGGAGTGAACAGCTGCGAAGTATACCTCGGTCTGCAGAAAGGAATCAATGCGTCATAATCAAATTTCCAGACAGAATAAAAATAAAAAAATAAAATATCTCGCCATAGGACTTGCCGCTGGCGTTCTTGGCATAGGCTCAGCTGCAGGTGTTCTCACTTCTGCCAACAGCCATGCTGTGAACCGGAGTGCATCCTCTTCCACACAGGATACTGACCAGATCACTTATAAAGGTGTTACCTATGTTCCGAAAGGGAATCTTGAGACTTACCTTTTCGCCGGAATTGATTCTCCGGATAAGGTAACCGAGATCAAGGAATACGACGGTACCGGTCAGTGCGACGTGCTGCTTGTGCTTGTCCGCGACAGAAGCACAGACACCTGCAAGTTTCTCACCATCGACCGGAACACCATGACTCCGGTGAAAAGCCTTGCAGATGACGGTTCTTACATAGATACCACAGAATGCCAGATTTCCCTGGCACACGCCATGAGCCTGGATCATGAGACCCGTGCAGAGAATACTGTGGATGCAGTTTCCACGCTCCTTGGAGGTCACAAGATCGATGGCTTTGCAATGGTAAACATGAGCGCCATCGAAGTGGTAAATGATATGGTTGGCGGTGTCACCGTCACCATCGAGGATGATTTCCCCGACAGTGACACACTGATCAAGGGACAGACCGTAACTCTGCACGGTAAGGACGCTGAACGCTTCATCCGTGAGCGCAAGACAGTTGCCGACGGACTGAACGAGAACCGGATGAGCCGTCAGGCCCAGTACGAGGAAGCTTTCAAGCCTGTTTTCCAGGCGAAATGCAGTGAAGATAAGACGTTCCCGCTGGATCTTTATCATGCACTTGAGGACTACATGACTACCAACATCAGTGCCAAGAAGTTTTCCCGTCTTGCCCTTCTTCTTTCCGATGAGAAAGAGGAGGAGAAAATATCCATAGAAGGCACTGCAGACTTCGACGAGGATGGCTGGCAGACTTTCACTCCTGATCCGGACAGCCTTCAGGAAGCGATCCTTTCGCTTTTTTATAAGGAAAAGAAATAATTTTCCTGTTAGAAAATAAATCGTAGCTGGGAAGATACTGAACAGCTACAATAAACAAAATTAAGGAGACCCGACATGAACGAAGAACTCACAAACGACGAGGTGGAAATCGACCTTGTGGATCTAGGCTACGTCTTGTTAGACAAATGGCGTTATCTGCTGATCAGTCTTATTGCAGGCGCTGTACTTCTGGGTGCGTATTCCTTTTTCTTTATCGCACCTACCTATGAATCCACGGCCAAGCTTTACGTAGTATCTGCCTCAGACGATTCTGTAGTCAATTTAAGTGACCTGAATCTTGGTACTTCCCTGACTGCAGACTATGAACAGCTGATGCTCAGCTATCCGGTACTGAACCGTGTCATTGACCGTCTGGATCTGGATGTTACATCCGATGAACTGGCTAAAGCTTTTTCACTGAACAACCCAAGCGATACCCGTATTCTGGAGATCACCGCTACTTCTACCGATCCGCAGATGGCTATGGATCTGGCTGAAACTATGGCTGAGGAAGCCATTGATTATCTCCCGGATACCATGAGCACACTTGCTCCGAATCTGGCACAGCATGCCAAGCTTCCTGAGAGTAAAGTAGCTCCAAGCTATACCAAGTTCACCATGATCGGTGCTCTGCTTGGACTTCTCATCTGTGCAGCATTCTTTATTGTAAAATATCTGATGGATGACACCATCCATACTGCAGATGATATGGAAAAATATTTTGGGCTGGTACCTCTTACCACTATCCCTGACAGCGATCAGGTAATCGATCTGGATGAGGAGCAGCACCGCAGACGCGGCAGAAAGAGAGGTCGTAAGAAATAATGAACCAGCTTAATGTAAACCTTCCGGAGCTGCCCTATGCAGTTTCCGAAGCGATGAACCGACTTCGTATTAATATTAAATTCTGCGGTAAAAATACCCGCAAGATCCTTTTGACCAGCTGCCAGCCTAATGAAGGTAAGAGTACCATTTCCTCCTACCTGTGGAAAATGCTTGCAGAAGCAGGATTTCCCACTGTTCTGGTAGACGTTGACCTTCGTAAATCCGTTATGAAAACACGTTTTCAGATGGACTATGACGATGACACTACTATGGGACTGAACCATTATCTTTCCGGTATGGCAGAATATGAAGACGTTGTATATAGTACCAATATTCCAAACGGCTATATGGTTCCGTGTACACAGCTCCTTGAGAATCCTTCCGCTCTTCTGGAAGACGTTCGTTTCAAAGAGCTTCTGAATACTCTTTCAGAGAATTATCGTTTTGTTATTATAGATTCCCCGCCGCTTGGCAGTGTAGCAGATGGAGCACTTATCGCTTCTCTGTGCGACGGCGCAGTTCTGGTTGTACGTGCCGGTACTACACCGCGTACTCTGATCAAGCAGTCTCTTTATGAGATCCAGCAGTCTGGCTGCAAGCTCCTGGGTACAGTCCTGAACCGTGCCGATGTAAAGGGACGTGCTTATGGCAAGTATGGCTATGGAAAATACGGTTATGGTTATGGATACGGCTATGGTTATGGATACGGCTATGGCTATGGTTATGAGCCTAAGGATAAGAAAAACAGCTCTGACTCCGCTGCCACAGATAAGAATTCTACCGGAAACTAACCGTTTGTACTATCTTTACCGGCTGTGAACTTTATTCACAGCAATCCAACTCCCGGATAAACGGGTCTGCGTGGGGAGACCGTTTATTAAATACATTAAATTAAGAAATAGAGGGTGTTACCAATGAAATCATTCAAAAAAGTAGCTGTAACCATCCTGGCTGCAGTAATGATGCTTCTCATCAGCACTACTGTTTTTGCAGCAGATTCACCTGTAAAAACATCTTTCAATGCTTCTCTTACCAAGAAAACTGTAACTTACACTGGTAAGAAACAGCAGCCAAAGGTTGTAGTTAAGAATGAAGCTGGAAAAACAATCAAAGCTAAATACTACACAGTAAAAGTTAAAACATGTAAGAATGCCGGAACATACAAAGTTACCATCATCGGTAAAGGAAAATATGCCGGATATACACAGACTCTTACTTACAAGATCAAAGCTAAAACTCAGAAGGTTACCTTAAAGTCTACTGACAAGTATACTGTAAAGGCTTCTGCAGTTAAGAAGAGCAGCAAGACTCTTAAGAAAGCTATCAAAGTAACTAAGAAAACTGGTAAAATTTCTTACACAACAAACAACTCCAAGATCAAAGTTAACAAAAACGGTAAGATCGTAGTTGCTAAGGGAACCAAGAAAGGTACCTATCAGGTAAAAGTTACTGTTAAAGCTAAAAACTACAAGACAGTAAACAAATATATCACCGTTACAGTTAAATAATCCTGGTGTATAATAAAAAACAGCTCTCTGACCACGCAGGGAGCTGTTTTTTCATTGTTACTGATTTTCGCCTCACATATTATCCTCAGCTCAGGCGGCTGACCTTCTGACGATACTCTTCCAGGTCGCCTTCATCAATATAACCGATACTTAACAAATATAAATTAAGCGCTTTTGTAAAATCCACCGTAGCTTCGGCACCGTTTAAAGCAAAATACAGATCTATAATCTTCTTCTCCTCTTCCTCCGTGCAGTCTACAATCTGAAATTGAACAGAGCATTGCTCTATGTCATAATTCATCGCAAGCAATATTTCCTTATCACCTTTGCAAACAGACAATTCAATTTCACGTTCCACCACCTGTTTCAAATCCAGTCCATAATTCAATATACCGCTATTTTTTACATATTTGATATCATCGGCCTGTAAAATCAGCTGAAGTACGTCCTGTATTGTTTCCTTCATTTTCTCTCACATCTTTCCTTTATTTTCGCAGCTGTTTGCTGCTTCAAATTTCTATGCTCATAATAGCACGGAAACAGGAGCTTCACAAGTTTTATCTGTCTGTTTTTATCTAAAAATTTCGAGATTTTTTGCTCTGTATTTGTCACATTCCAGATTTACTGTGCAGGTACTGCATCCGTTACAACAACCATAGCTGGCGGCCACCCTATGTCTACAGTATCATCAATAACTATACCGTCAGAAATATCCTTATATTCCGCCAGTATAAAATCAATTGCATTTTGTTCATCGTTTTCTTTGGGTCTATTTTTCAGCATAGCATTAAATGTATTTTTCATCATAGTTTCTCCTCGCTATGTTTACTTGAAATCTTCTAACTCCGATAATGATAAAATACTGTAAAACCAGGAATTTTAATATTTCTGAAATTTCTCAATCACACACTCATGCAGTTTCGTCTTCTTATCGTAATTAATACCTGCCAGCAGCAAATCCCCATGATAATCTTTTAGCACCTCACTATACTGCTGTCTCTTAATCTGGGCAATTGCTCCGGAAGCATTTTTATTCCATTTAAGTTCAATTATGGCTGCAGGTTTGTCCAGATGAAGCTTCCTGATGCACTTTATCGATTCCCTTTGCCACTGTATCACTGTCCATTCTCCACAAAGCTTCCAGCAGCTTTCTAGAATTTTCTACAGAGTCAATAACCTCAGGCCACTCCATAGTGCTGATTGCATTTATATATTCCTGAGATA
>OGPD01000949.1_pt1 | contig 26870 bp, 21 predicted proteins | sample 1552861 | NCBI WGS metagenome assembly OGPD01 (sample SAMEA2580280, study PRJEB22360) | human gut metagenome | biome: human gut; feature: human-associated habitat; material: faeces | place: Denmark | collected 2008/2010
ATTTAAAATAAAACTTAAAAATATATTTATGAAAATAATATTTAGTTGCTAAATAAAAAGAAATAAAGATATTGAAATTTATTGATAAGTAATTGTTCAATGTAATACCATAGTGAAAAAAGTGATATTTAATTTTTTTATACTTCTAACGAAGCCGGATGGGATCTGTCATGAATTTTGATAAAATTTTACAAAAACCTTTTTTGATATCTGTTTTTGTATTTAACATCATTTTATTTGGTGTTATTGTTTTTTTGTTGGGATATGTTCAAAATTTACTTGACAGTGATTCCAGAAATAACCTTGAAGAAATAGTTTCGCAAAATAAGAACGTTATTACCAGTAAACTGCTTTTAGATCTTAATCGTCTGGATATTATCAGTAATAAAATATCTGACGGACTGAAAAATAAGAATATCACCAAAGAAGCGGATATCAATAAATTTTTAGAGGATTATTCTAAAAACAGCATTGATGATAGTTTATTCTTAGCAAATAAAAATGGGCTTGCTTATGTAGATGGCGTCACGCATATAGATATTTCAGGACGCCGATATTTTAAATTAGCTATTGATGGTATTTCTAATATTTCTGAACGGACTATTTCAAGAATCAACGGCGAATATATTTTTGTCGGCAGCGTGCCGTTGTATTACGATAATAATATCATCGGTACGATTCAGAAAATCTATACGGATAAACAGATGAATGAGCTGTTTGCGGCTTCGTTATTTTCGTCTAAAGGGTATATGTATGTTATCAATAGTGAAGGTTATATTATCCTGCATACCAAACACATTAATTGTGCTTTAAAATCGGATAATTATTTTCGTGATGTTTACGAATACGGAAACGTTGAAGCTGTTCGTAAAATGAAAGATGACATTAAAGCCAATAAAAGCGGTTTTATGGAAAATGCGGTCAATGGTGAAAAAACATTCTCTGCTTATACTCCTATTGAACAGGTACATGACTGGTATCTGGTAACGAGCGTTCCTACTGATGTCATTGCCGAAAACGGAAATATAGTTATGAAGATTTTTTACATGGTTATGGTTTCGCTTGTACTTATCTTTTTGGTAAGTATCTGTTATTTTGCCTGGAACAAGCGTCGACAGAAACGGGTTTTGGAAAAAATTGCTTTTGTAGATAATGTTACAGGGGGCAATACCTATAACAAATTTCTTGTTGATGTACAGGAGACGTTAAGCAACAAAATAAACAAGCAATTTTATATCCTGAGTTTTGATGTAGATAACTTTAAATATATCAACAATTTTTACGGTTTTGCCTGCGGCGATAAGATTTTGCGGCAAATATACAGTTCAGTCAGCGTCTGGATGCAGCCATGCGAAACTGCGGCACGTATTTCCGGTGACCGTTTTGTATGTTTCTTACTGGATGCAGATGAAGAAAGAATCGAAGCGTTATTTTCAGCAATCAGAAATATCACAGAAGAAAATCTTATACTGCATTTTTCGGCCGGCGTTTATGTTATCAAAGACTACGATGAAAATATTAATCTTATGGTCGACAAGGCCAGCGTTGCGGCGCAGACGATTAAAGGTGTGCTGAATCAGCACGTGGTCTATTATTCCAAGAAATTTGATGATATGACTGCTCATAATGAAGAACTGAAACGGGATTTAAAACTTGCAATTAAAAATGATGAGTTTGTAGCTTTCTACCAGCCTAAAGTTGACATCAACAGTGGGAAGCTGGTTGGTGCAGAAGCATTGATCCGTTGGCGGACCAGAGATAATAAACTGATTGCGCCGGGCGATTTTATACCCTTAAGCGAAAAAACAGGTTTAGTTACAGATTTGGATATGATTGTTTTTGAAAAAGTATTAGCTTTCTTGCGAACTTCATTGGATGCAGGGGTTGAATGTGTGCCGATTTCTGTAAATTTCTCACGTTTGCATTTTTCAAACGAAAAATTTTTACCGACACTTTTACAGAAAATGGAAAAATATCAGGTACCAGCGCATTTGATTGAATTGGAGCTAACGGAAAGCGCTATTTTTGATAATTTCAGTATTATTTATGATTTTACAGAGAAAGTTCGTGAATATGGCGTCGCTGTGGCAATGGATGATTTCGGTTCCGGTTATTCTTCTTTGAATATGTTGAAAGACTTGTCGATAGATACTTTAAAAGTAGATAGAGCTTTTTTAGAGGAAGCTGCTGATAACGAAAAACGTAATATTATTTTTGTTTCAGTTGTAGAAATGGCTCGCAAGCTGAATATCAGTCTGGTGGTAGAAGGCGTTGAAACAGGGGAGAATGTCAGTCTGATGCGTGAATGCGGATGTAATATTGCTCAAGGCTATTATTTTGCCAGACCAATGGAAGAAAGTAAATTTGCCGAGCTTTTCAGGGAGGGTAAGTTATGCTGAAAAAAATCGTATGTATTATGGGGGCTGTGGCAATTTTTATACTGGCTGTGGGCTGCAGCAGCGAGCCTCAGAAACCCAAGCTGGGAGTTTCTTTTGGTGTTGGTGGTGCTACAAGATGGGTGAAAGAAAAACAGTTTATGGAAGATCGTGCTAAAGAACTCGGAGCAGATATAACTGTTCGTTTTAATACTACTGATACACCTAAGACATGGCGTGAAGACTGTTTTGAACTTATTGACAGCGGCATCAATGTATTGATTATGATTCCCAGAGATTTACGTCAGGTTGATGATATAGTAGATTATGCAAAAAAGAAAAACGTTAAGGTTGTCTCATATAGTAGGGCTATTTTAAATCCTCAGACGGATCTTTTTATTGGTTATGATACTTATAAAATTGGGCAGAACCTGGGCAAGCATTTATCAGAGCGTGTTTATAAGGGTAATTTTATTGTTTTGAAGGGTGATAAAGGTGATTTTAATACTCACTTTTTATACAATGGGGCCAATAAATACATTGAACCAATGGTCGGAACGGGCGTCAATGTAATATTGAATGATTATGTACCGGGGTGGTCCGCTGATACGGCCAAGGAAATGGTAAAAAAAGCTGTTATAGCGAATGACATGAAATTAGATGCAGTTTTGTGTCCGAATGATGGTTTGGCTGGCGGTGCCGCTGCTGCAGTACAGGAGCTGGGATTAAAAAATCATGTTATCATTGTCGGTATGGATGCAGAACTGGCGGCGGTTAAAAGACTTGTTGCAGGAACGCAGGATGCAACAGTGTATATGGACTTGAAAAATATGGCGTCAGCTGCGGTTGATCAGGCTGTTGCACTTGCTAAAGGCGAAAAAGTAACTGCCAATTCAGAAATCGCCAATGAGAAGGGAGAAAAAATCAAGGCTTATTTGATTACTGGTGAAATGGTAACAAAAGAAAATATTGACAAGATATTGATCGAAAGCGGTTATTATACAAAAGAGCAGGTTTATGGAAATAATTAAATCTGCTTTTATAGAATGAATCTGGAATTATGTTGATAAATGCCAAGCAGCAGTAGTTGATAATACTGCTGCTTTTGTTTACCTGCTTAAGCAGTAAGTGATTGTAAAGGCAAATACTTTATCTATCCTGGTAATCACTATTCTGAGCATATATTTTTAAAGGTATGTTTTCTTAAATTAATAAATATCATCCTGTTTGTGTGATATAATAAATATTAATCAATGTAATTGGATATGAGGATTTTGTTTATTATTATTGTTAAACTTTCTGTCGGTATATTCAAGGTGGTATATCAAGAAAAGCATCGTTGTTATTCAAAAATCGGTGTTTAAATGACGCTTTGAAAACTATGATTTAGGCATCAAGAGACAGCAATGGTGTCTGGTTTTGTCTTTTATGTAATATATTTTGACAGTTCTTTTTGTGCTGAAATTAACTGAAAGTACTATAATTTACAGTATATTTTATGTTGGAGCGTGGTTTTGTGTATTTGTTATTTGGTTTATATTTTGTCATCGGCATAGTTATCGGCAGTTTTTTGAATGTCTGTATTTACAGGCTGCCGCTGGGGAAATCTGTTATCAGCCCTCCGTCAGCCTGCGGCAGCTGCGGACACAGGTTAGGGGCTCTGGATATGATACCTGTTCTAAGTTATTTTTTGCTGCGCGGCAGGTGCCGCTACTGTAATGCTGCTTATAGCGCCCGTTATATGCTGGTAGAGCTTTTGACAGGTATTTTATTTGCTTTGTGCGGCTTGTATTATTTGCCTGGCTTAAAAATAATACTGGTTTTCTTTTTTGTAGCTTGCCTGATCGTACAGGCTTTTATTGATCTTGATCATCAAATTCTGCTGGATGAAATTTTGATGCTGATGCTGCCGACAGGTATCATTTATGCCTATTATGCTTTACCGGACATGTGGGATTCTTTATATGGGGCTTTATTTGCCGGTGGGCTGATGCTGCTGATATTTTTGCTGAGCCGCGGTGGCATGGGTGCTGGCGATGTTAAGCTCAGTTTTGTTTTAGGCGTTTGGCTTGGGTTTAAGGCGAGTATCGTTTGTCTGATGCTTGCTTTTGTTTTGGGGGGGATAATCGGGGTGCTGCTGCTGGCTTCCGGTATCAAGCAGCGTAAAGATCCGATTCCGTTTGGACCGTTTTTATGTATCGGAGCTTATATTGCGCTTTTGTTTTCTCCATATTTAATTTATTTTTACTGGAATTTGTTTGTATGAGTTTATGAATTTATGATATAATTTATAAAATATAGTATTAAAACTGATTTTATTTATACGAATCAAGGAGGTCTGCGCAAGTGAATGTGCAAGCCATCGTAAAAAGAATGTTTCACACAAAGCCGTCAAAAATAGTTGGCGTCGATATCGGCACCGGAAGTATAAAAATGGTGCAGATAGAAACAGGCAGTAAGCCTGTAGTTAGTTGTTTTGCTGTAGCAGAGCTGCCACTGGAGCTTATCAATAACGGATTTGTCCGTAACAGTGATGCGATGATAAGCTTTATTAAAGGCTTGGTGGCAAAATATGATTTTAATGCCAGGCATGCGGTTTTTACTGTAGGCGGCCGTAATGCTTTTGTACGTGAGATCGATATGCCGGAAATGCCTGACGAAGAAATGAAACAGTCTGTAGCTTGGGATTCCAGTCAGTATGTTCCTTATGAAGCTGATACTTATTATGTGGATTCGGCTAAATTTGGGGCATATACTAATGAAGGTCTGCAGCCTGTGCTTTTGGTTGCTTCACCTAAGGATGTTATTGATTCACTGCTGGAAATCAGTGATGCGCTGGCCTGGCATACTATTGGTATTGATATCGAAGTTTTGTCTGCTTATAGAACCTTGCCCAGGCAGTTGGAAAACTTCGTTTTGCTTGATATAGGGCGTTCATATTCGATGCTGACTATTTTTCAGAACGGTGCTCCTGTTGCGCAGCGCAGTATTCCCCAGGGAGGGCAGATGTTTAATGCCGCTATTGCTAATGGTGCTGGCGTTGACCTGACGGCTGCTGAAAAGATCAAACTGGAAGATGAGCTGCTTTTGAGCAGCCTGGAAACAGATAAAACTAAATTTGCAGAATTTTTCAACGAGGTTGAAAATCTGGGACGTGAAGTACGCAGAACCTGTGAATATTATTTGATCAATAAAAAGGATGCAAGATTTACGCATCTGGTTTTGGCAGGCGGCGGTGCAAATATGGCCGGATTGTCCGAATTTTTGAGCGAAGGTATGGAAATGAAGGTTGTCGTTAACGATCTGCGTCAAGCAGTTACTTTTGCAGATAAACTTGATCAGAGAGAACTGAAAAAATATCTGGGAGCGCTGACTGTTGCAATAGGCGCTGCTTTGTACGGAGGGGAAGCAGATGATTAGAATCAATCTTTTACCTGAGTACAGGCGCAAAAGTGAGTTTCCTACATGGAAACTTTATCGTATTATAGCTTATGTATTTTTAGGACTGAGCATTTTACTGTGGGGTTACCATTTGGCAATGTTCAAGTATACTGAAAGTAAGCTCAGCGATGTGAATGAAGGTATCGTTTCAATGAAAGTCTGGCAGGAGCGTTTTGATAAAGCTCAGCAGCAGAATGCGGAAGTAAATAAACGCAATACTATCGTACGCAATCTTTCTAAAGACCGCATCGTCTGGAGCCGTTCCCTTGCTGAACTGGGCAATGTTACACCCTACGGCTGCTGGCTGACAAGTGTTAAACAGGGCAATAAGCCAGATCAGATGAGCATTGCCGGTAAAGCCATGAAAATGGACGATATTGTTAAATTCATCAGTCTTTTACAGGCACGGCCTGATATTGCCAATGTGCAGCTGATTTCTGCTGATGAAAGCAACAATAATAACAGCAGTACTGCTGGCGTTATTGATTTTACTTTGGAAATTCAGAGAAGTGGGGTGAAGAAGTGAAATTAGAAATGCCTGACAGCAATATGTCAGAAAACAGTAAATATTCGTTGTTATTGTTAGGTTCGGTACTGCTGCTTGTTTTTGTAGTTCTGTATATCATGCAGCCGCTGCGTGAAGACATTCAGAAAAATGAGCAGGAATTGACACAGGCGCAGCAGCGTTTAGCCAGTTATCAGACATTTGCTGAACAGAATAAGGATTATAATGCTTTTGCAGCGAAGCAGGAAGGCTACCTTGCTGAAGCTAAGAAGCTGTTGCCTGATATAGTAACTGTGCCTGAATTAGTACAGGAATATTCTAACCTTTCAAAGGAATGCGGAATTCAGTTCAAAAGTGTTAAGCCTCCGAGTGGCAATTTAAAACAGGTAAATGGAGCTTACGAAGTACCGCTCAATATTTCTATCAGCGGCAACTATTATAAAATGGTCGAGTTTTTGCAGAAGGTAGAAAACGGTACGAGGTTTGCAAAATTGAACAAAGCCAGTGTTAATACCGTTAAAGAAAATGATGCTTCGGGAAATCTGGATATGACGGCTGAATTTACCGTTTATTCGCTGAAGGACGCCTTAGGGAAAATGAATACTGGCGCCGCTGGTGAAAAGACTGGCCTGGATCGCGTAAAAGAACGTGACGCAGCTAATATGGCGGCAATAGACGAAGCAAAAAAATAGAGTAAACGTTATATTATTAGACCCTTGTTGTTTTTCTGCAGCAGGGGTCTTTTTATGTTGCATGGCATAACCGTTGAAAAGACTGTGAAAGCGCTGCTTCAGCCTGCAATTTTCTTGCTATTCTATATGGAAAAGTTGTATAATTAAAATATCTGTTATTATAAATAAAAATACCTTTATTTCGATAAATTGAGGAGTAAAAAAATGATTTGGCAGAATACAAAAGTTCGTATTGCAATTATCGCATCCCTGGTTCTTTTAGCAATTATTGCTTATCGTATTTATGGTAATATCCAGGCTAACAACGAGCGTGCGAACCGTGTTTCGCAAGGGCAGAATATTGCGGTGGCCACATCTTTCCCGCAGCGGCAGAGTATTACTCCTGTTATGCGTTTTGCGGGCAGCCTTGATCCTGTTTGGCAGGCCGACGTGGCAGCTAAAATAGATGGCAGGGTAGAGAAGGTTTATGTTAATGAAGGTGACAAGGTCACATCTGGCACTGTGCTGGCTCATTTAGAGCAGACAGAACAGACGGCTAATTTGTTATCGGCTAAGGGTTCTTTGATGGATGCCCAAACGACTTTGGAAAGAGCTGAACGCGAGCTGCAGCGCTATCAGGCATTATATGAAAAGGGCGCTGTTTCGGAGCAGACAGTAGATAATTACCGTTTTGCCAGAAACAATGCGCAGGGCAAGCTTTCGGAAGCGCAGGGCGTGTGGGACAATATGCAGGATAAGCTGAGCGGAGCCAGTGTAACTGCGCCGCAGGACGGTATTATTTCTAAACGTTATTATCAGGAAGGTTATTATGCTAAAGTTGGCACAGCGCTGTTTAATATTGCCGATATTTCTGAATTGACTGCTAAAATAAATATCCCGGAAGGTCAGATCAGCAATATTGCTGTTGGCGGATTGGCTGATATTACTGTGCCCGCATATCCTGATGATAAATTCAGCGGTATGATCACACGTATCTCGCCGGTAGCAGATATGCCGGCAAGGACCTTTGCTGCTGAGGTGACAGTGGACAACAGTGCCGGTAAATTACGCGGCGGTGTTTATGCCAATGTTGTCATTACAGCCGAGCCGAAAGAGAATGCATTAGTTATTCCTATGAGCGCTATTGTAATGCGTGAAGATCAGCGTACGGTTTTTGTTGTTGATGATGATGGTGTCGTCAGCCGCAGAGTTTTAACAATAGGTTTTGTCAATGATAATATGGTAGAAGTTTTAGATGGTTTGAGTGATGGCGACCGGATCGTTACCGGCGGTCAGAATAAATTGCGTGAAGGCAGTAAGATCAAATTAGAAGGACAGGGTGCTAAATAAAATGATAGGCACATTTATACGCAGACCTGTTTTTACGACGATGTTTGTACTGCTTTTAGTAGTATTCGGCATTAAGTCGTATCCTAATTTGGGTGTCGATTTGTATCCTGACGTTGAACTGCCTCTGGTAAGTGTTACTGTTACCTATACAGGCGCTTCACCTGAGGAAATGGAAACTCTGATCACCAGACCTATTGAAGATCGCGTCAGCCAGGTTGCAGGTATTAAAACCCTGTCGTCAACTGTACGCGAAGGTTATTCGCAGACGACGCTGGAATTTGAGCTGGGTGTTGACCCGCGCGAGATGGCCAGTGAGGTGCGTGAAAAGGTTGCGTCGGTACGCCGGCGTTTGCCTGATGACATCGACGAGCCGGTTGTACAGCGTTTTGATATTTCGTCACAGTCGATAGCGGCATTTACTTTTGCTTCTGATTCGCGCAGCCGTGAAGAAACCCGTAAGATAGTTGAAGACGTTGTTAAAGAAGAGCTACAGCGTGTCGAAGGCGTGTCCGAAGTATCTGTTGTCGGCGCCAGCCTGCGTGCGATCAAACTGATCGCCGATCCTGAGAAGCTGAACAGTTATAATATTTCCTTTCAGACTATCTTAGATAAGGTCAACAGTGAAAATATCAATACTCCTGGCGGTAAGGCCCGTTATAACGATATGGAAATAACAGTCCGTACGTTAGGCAAATATAAAAATATCGACGATATTAAAAACATCGTTATTGCCAATCAGGATGGTCGCCCGATCCAGCTTTCAGATGTTGTGAAGGTTGTTGACAGCTGGGAAGACGAAGACACCTATTCCCGTTCTAATAAAGTCCCCAGCGTTATGGTCTTGGTAAGAAAGCAGTCTAAGACCAATACTGTAGATGTTGTTGACGGTGTCAACGCTTCTATGGAACAAATGATGGAAAATGATTTGCCTAAGGATATCAAGGTCGATGTCGTACGCGATCAGTCTGCTTATATCCGCGAGAATGTTGCAGATGTCTGGAATGCTATTCTTTTCGGAGGCTTTCTGGCGCTTTTGATAACTTATATGTTCCTGCGCGATTTTCGGGCTACGATCATCGGCGGTCTTTCTATACCGACCTCCGTTATTGCCACGTTCTTTTTGATGAAGTCGATGGACTTTACGCTGAATAATATGTCGCTGATGGCTTTGAGCCTGGCAGTCGGCATCCTTATCGACGATGCTATCGTTTTGATTGAAAATATTTTCCGGCATATGGAAATGGGTAAGTCGCCGATTCAGGCTGCTCAGGACGCTACAGAAGAGTTATCTCTGGCTATTCTTGCTACTTCGCTTTCTTTGATGGCGGTTTTTGTACCGATCGGTTCTATGGGTGAGGTAGTTGGCCAGTATTTTAAACAATTCGGCTTAACTGTCGCTTTTGCGCTGGCTTTTTCGACGATGGCTGCTTACACGCTTACACCAATGATATCGGCTTATTGGCTGAAGGATTATCGCGAGGAACATGCCAAACCTTATAAGCATCCGCGTCCAAAAGTTGTACAGATTTGTCTGGATAAATTTGAGGCCGGGTTTCAGGTAATTTGCCGGATGTATGATGAATTAATGGTATTTGCGTTCCAGCATCCTTGGAAAATAGTTTTGATTTCTGTTGCTTCACTTATTTTTAATCTTTTTCTGTTACCTTTTATTGGTACGGAATATCAGCCGACATACGATTCCGGTGAATTTTCCGTCAGTGTTAAAGCTCCTGCCGGTACAAGTATCGAGCGAATGAAGGAGCTGACGCTGCCGTTGGAAGAAGAAATCCTGCAAATGCCGGAGGTCAGGATTGCAGCGATGCGCTTAGGCGGTTCGCGCGTGCCTATTAACGAAGGCAATATCGATGTCAAGCTTATTCCTTCGTCTGACAGAGATCGCAGTATGATCGATATTATGGATGAGTTGCGCCGTAAATTTGGTAATGTCGAAGAATTGAAGGTCGCAGTCGTCAGTAACCAGGGCGGCGGACGCGGTGACAGCAGACCGGTGCAGGTAGGTCTGCGCGGCAGTGATCTTGAGCTGCTGACAACTTATGCTCAGGATCTGGCGGAAAGGATCAGACAGGTTCCAGGTTCTACTGATGTTGATATTTCTTCATCGGAAGAAGAACCGGAGATCATCGTTAAGGTCGATCCGCTGCGTGCGAGCGCAATGGGGCTTGATTCAACTTCCGTTGGTAAAGTTGTGGAAATGGCCTTTTTAGGCAAAAGCACAAGCAATAGTTTTACTATTGGTGATAACGACTATGATATAATTGTACAGTTGGATGCTGCGCATCGTCGTGATATCAATGACGTTGCCAATCTGCGTGTTTCCAATACGGAAGGGAAGTTTGTCCGGTTGGGCGATGTAGCTGACGTGTATTTCTCGTCCGGTCCTACACGTATTGACCGTGAGGACAGACAGCGCCAGATCGTTGTTTATGCTAATACAGTCGGTATTACTCCAGGCGATTTGATCCAGAAGATCCAGACGGAGATGATCCCGGATATGAATATGCAGGTCGGTTACCGTTATAAAATGATCGGTCAGGCTGATACAATGGCAAAAGCCTTTAGTGAGATCGCGAAGGCGGTTATTTTAGCTATTATTATGATCTATATGGTTCTGGCAGCAGAGTTTGAAAGCTTTATGCAGCCTTTGGTAATTATGATGTCACTGCCGTTTGCGATTATCGGTGCTGTTTTAGGCTTGATGGTAGCAGGGCAGACTGCAAATATGATGTCGCTGATCGGTTTTACGATGCTGCTGGGTCTGGTTACAAAAAATGCGATCCTGCTGGTCGACTATGCCAATCAGGCACGGGCTAAGGGTATGCCTTTGCGCGAGGCCTTGCGTGAAGCTTGCGCTTTGCGTATTCGTCCGATATTTATGACAACGCTTTCGACTATTTTAGGTATGCTGCCAATTGCTTTGGGTCTTGGTGCCGGTGCTGAGCTGCGCCAGTCTATGGGCGTGGTTTTAGTTGGCGGTCTGACGACGTCGACTTTGCTGACTTTGGTTGTAGTGCCGCTGTTATATTTGCTGAGCGAGGAATGGAAAGAGAAACATTTGCATAAATCATAGTTAAGGAAGTATTATAATATGACTTACGAAGAAAATTTGCTGGCGCTTTTGGAAAGTTATAAAGCAGGCACTATCGACGCTAAAACAGCTTTGGAAAAGCTGCATGCTGCGGATTATACTGACCTTGGTTTTGCGAAACTGGATCATAACCGCAGTCTGCGTCAGGGGTTTCCCGAGGTTGTTTACTGCGAGGGTAAAACAGTAGAGCAGGTTGCTGCGATCATGGAAAAGCTGGCACAGGTACACAATAATATTTTGGGAACACGTGCTGATGCCGATAAATTTGCAGCGGTGCAGAAGGTGCTGCCCGATGCGGTTTATCATAAAAATTCGCGCTTGATTTTTGTAGAGCGTAAACCTCTTCCAAAAGATGATAAGCGTTATATCGCCGTTGTGACGGCTGGTACAAGCGATCTGCCTATTTCAGAGGAGGCGGCATTGACTGCTGAGATCATGGGCAATCAGGTAGAGAGGGTTTACGACGTAGGTGTGGCTGGTATTCATCGACTGTTTGATAAACTTGATTTGATCAGAAATGCTAATGTGGTTATTGTCGTTGCCGGAATGGAAGGCGCTTTGGCAAGCGTTGTCGGCGGCTTGGTCGAACGACCTGTAATAGCGGTGCCTACCAGTGTCGGTTATGGCGCTAACTTTCAGGGGCTATCGGCACTTTTGGGCATGCTCAACAGCTGTTCGGCCGGTGTGGCTGTCGTTAATATCGATAACGGTTTTGGAGCGGGGCGTATGGCAAGTATTATCAATCATATGAGGTGATGTAATGAAAGCAATCTATATAGAAGCATTTGCGGGTATCAGCGGCAATATGCTGCTGGGAGCTTTGATCGATGCAGGTGTACCGTTCGATCATCTGGCGTCTGAGATGAAAAAGCTGCACTTGGGAGAGTATGAACTGATCAACAAACGTGTTAATAAATGTGGGATTGATGCGAACTATTTTAATGTCTTGCTGCCAGATGAACATCAACATGATGTCACAATTGGACATCGGCATGAACATGCCCACGCTGGTCACCATCATCACGAACATGGCGATACAGGGCATAACCATGAACATCATTCCGATTGCGCTCAGCATTGCCATCAGGTGAAAGTGTCTGAAGAACCTGTGCATCACCACCATGAACATCGCAATCTGCATGATATAGCCCATATTATTACACATTCTGACTTGCATGATAAAATCAAAATGCAGTCTTTACAGGTGTTTACAGCTTTAGCAGAAGCTGAAGCTAAGGTTCACGGAAAAACTGTTGATGAAGTGCATTTTCACGAAGTCGGAGCAATCGACACGATTATTGATATTGCGGGCTGCGTTTTGGCTTTGGAATATTTGGGGATAGAAAAGATTTTTGTTTCCAATATCCATACAGGCAGCGGCTTTGTAAATTGTGCACACGGACTGATGCCAGTGCCGGCTCCTGCGACGGCAGAGCTGTTACAAGGGCTGCAGCACAGCCAAGGAAAGATCGAAAAAGAGCTTACTACACCGACTGGTGCTGCACTGATGAAGGTTTTAGCAGTCAGTACAAATGATATTCCACAGGGCTTTAGCGGCAGTAAAATTGCTTATGGCGCCGGGACCTGGGATCTGGAAATACCCAATGTCCTGCGTATCAGTATCGGCGAATTGGAAGCTGAAGCCGGTGGTGAATTACTTGTTGCCGAATGTAATATTGACGATATGAATGGCGAATTGTACCCTTATGTGCAGGAACGCTTACTGCAGGCGGGTGCTTTGGATTGCTGGCTGACTCCGATCATTATGAAAAAAGGACGGCCTGCCCAAACTTTATCGGTGCTGCTCGATCCTCAGAACCTGGATCAGCTGACTGATATTTTGCTGACTGAAACAACGTCGCTGGGAGTACGTTATTATGCGGTGCATCGCCATATCAATTACAGGAAGGTTACTATTGTGTCGTTGCCTGAAGGTGAAGTGAGAATTAAATATGCACAGATGGATGGGAAAATTGTGAATATTGCTCCTGAATTTGAGGATTGTAAAGTTTTGGCTTTAAAAAGCGGACACAGCCTGAAAACTATTATGCAGGCAGCAGCTGCTGCTGCGGAGGCACAACTTGAACAGTGATTTTGCTGCTTATATCGACAATTTAAAAAAGCAGATCAAAAGTTTTGACGCCAATCTTACAATTACTGAAAAAAAGCTGCAGTATGGTATACAGTTGACAGTAACAAACAGTGATAGTAAAGTAGTATTATCAGTATATAATGGTAAAAAGGGGATTAAGTTTGTTTGGGGCGGTACGGCTTCAGAATTGAGGTCCCAGCTGGAAGCAGTTTTGACAGGAAAAGATACTGCCTATAAAGGGGATATCGTACAGGCTATTGGAAATGACTATACACTTTTACGAAATTGTGCCGATTTTAAAGGTATTTGGGCAGGCAGTGACGAATCAGGTAAAGGAGATTTTTTCGGACCCTTAGTCGTTGCAGCAGTATTAGTAGATATTACTACGGCTGAAAAACTAGTCCGTTTGGGAGTCAGGGATTGCAAACTGATCAATGATAAAGAAGTTCTGCGGCTGGCAGAGCTGATTGTCGAAGCTGCTCCGATCAACACGGTTTTAGCTTTGAAGCCGGAAATGTATAATTTTCGTTATCAGCAAATGCGTGCAGATGGAAAAAATCTCAACCATTTGTTAAGCAATGGTCACATAGCTGTACTGCGAAATGTTCTGCGGCAATGCCCGCAATGTAATTATGCGCTGGTTGATCAATTTACAGCGTCTAACGACATCCGCGCCAGCTTACAGCAGGAATTTCCTGATGTTAATATAGTACAGCAGCACAGGGCCGAGGCAGATATTGCTGTGGCGGCTGCTTCAGTATTGGCGCGGGCTAAATTTTTGGAAATAATGCAGGAGCTGGCCGAGCAGGTTGGGCGAAATGAATTGCCTAAAGGCGGCAGTGACGCTGCGACAAACTGTGCACGCGAGCTGCTGAAAGAATTGGGACGCGGTGCCCTGGAACGGCTTGTAAAAGTCCATTTTGCAAATTATAAAAAAATCTAGAGCCTTTCAGGAGGCTGAAATATATGAAAAAATTAATTGTTAATGCTGATGATTTCGGACTGCATCCGGCAATCAATGCTGGTATTATAAAAGGCTGCAGGGACGGTTTTATTACCAGTACGTCTTTAATGTGCAGCGGCGCTGCTTTTGATGACGCAGTACTTCAGGCGAAAGCAACACCTGCTTTAGGAGTAGGTATCCATCTTACTTTAGTAGGAGGTGGTAAACCGCTTTTACAAGCACGGCAGCTGCGAACACTTGTTGATGAAGATTGGCTTTTGCCTGCTGATTATACAGTTTTTGCCAAACGGTGGTATGCTGGCAGAATAAAAAAAGCAGAAGTTGTCAGCGAACTGCAAGCACAACTGGAACGCGGCTTAAGCTGTGGTCTGGAAATAACTCACGTCGACAGCCATCAGCATCTGCATGTGCTGCCGGGAATCGCCGACATCGTATTGGATTTGTGCAGTGCATTTGGTATTAAAAAAATTAGGATGCCGCAGGAAGGCTGGTTTTGGCGCGGTGGATTTAACAGCACTGCTGGCCGCCTGATCGGCCGTGAAGGCTTAAGCTTTTGCAGTGCTTTGGCGAAAATGAAAGCCAGACAGGCCCATTTTGTCTATCCACAGCATTTTTTTGGAATGCTGGCCGGAGGTAATTTAAACGAATTCTTAGTAGGTGAAATCATTAGGAATCTGCCTGATGGCGTAAGTGAGATCATGACTCATCCGGGGATGGATGCAGAGTCTTTGGAAAAAACTTTTTCCTGGCAGTATCATTGGGAAGATGAGCTTCAGGCTTTTCTTTCTGAAAAAAATAAATGTTTATTGGAGCAGAAGAAAGTAACTTTGATAAACTTTGGTGGGCTTTGATATGCACAGAAAATTGATCCGCAGGTTGCTATGGATGTTTGTTTTTGTTATTGCTATTTCTGCGGCAGTTATTTATTTTACATTTGATATAAGAGCGTTAGAATATCTGACGATGTTTGAACCGTGGTGTATTACTGCGGCCTTTGGCATTTTGGGATTGGGATTGGTTTTTGATGGTTTGCGGCTGATGACTTTGGCTGCTGTGACTGATGAAAAGCTAACTACCAGACAAGTGGTGAACGTTGTTCTAAGCAATTATTTTTTGGCGCTTGTTACCCCCGGAGCCAGCGGCGGTGCTGTAGCTCAGATCATGTTCATGCGCAAGGCGGGCGTGCCGGTAGCAAAGGCCACGGTCGTTGTTTTTGTGCGTACGATTATGTCAATCACTTTTTTGATTTTGCTGGTGCCGTTTGTTCTGCATAGTGATCATGCTTTGGTTGACTGGATGCCGACCAGTGTCATTACTATTGTATCTGTTTTATTTGTTTCGCTGCCGATTGCAGCAGTGCTGCTTATGAGGACCAGATATCCGGAGTTTTGGATCATTGGGTTAACGAACAATTTCTCGCGCGATTTCAGGAGGAATTGTTTTATTTGGTATAAAGAATTTAAACAGGCGTCTTTTATTATGGGTAAAAATCCTTTGAAAGTAATGCGTGCCTTTATTGAATCGGGGCTCAGTCTGTTATGTATTTATGCTACTGTACCAATGTTTTTTCTGGGTATGAATATCAAATTTGACTGGCTGCAGGTTATGGGGCGAATGGTTTTGCTGAATCTGGTACTGTATTTTTCACCAACTCCCGGAGGTTCAGGGGTCGCAGAGGCGGGCTTCGTTGTATTATTTTCTGAGCTGCTGCCTGGTGGTCTTGTTGGTATTATGGCAGTTTTATGGCGGTTTACAGCTGAATCCCTGCCGTTTTTATTAGGGGCAGTAGTTTCAATACGCGCCTTTGGCTCTAATGTTTTATCTATGAAAAATCTCAGGAAGGGCGAAGATCAACAATGAAGCTTTTAGTTACCGGCGGTGCTGGATTTATCGGTTCGCATTTATTAGAGCTGTTAAATAGTGATAAAAATTATGAAGTTGTAGTTTTAGATAACCTTTCAAGCGGGTTCAGAGAAAATGTACCTCAAGGAATGAGACTTGTCGTAGCGGATATACGTTCGCAGGAAATAGAAGCGTTATTTCAAAAAGAAAATTTTGATGCAGTTGTGCATTTGGCTGCCCAGACAATGGTACCTTATTCAATCGAACATCCTGATGAAGATTGCGAAATCAATTTAGCAGGCTTGATCAATGTGTTGGAAAATTGCCGCAAGTATAAGGTGAAAACAGTTTTATTTGCCTCCAGTGCGGCAGTATATGGCAATAATGAAAATGTTCCTTTACATGAAGACCTTGCATTGATGCCAATGTCGTTTTATGGTATTACAAAAATGACATCAGAGCATTATTTACGTGTTTACCACGAGCTTTATGGTATCAATACAGTTGTTTTCCGTTTTGCGAATGTTTACGGCGAACGTCAGGGGGAAGGCGGCGAAGGTGGTGTCGTCAGTATTTTTTGTAAACTTTTGGCAGCAGGAAAAGCTGTGACCGTTTATGGCAATGGGGAACAAACGCGTGACTTTGTCTATGCAGGCGATGTTGCAGCAGCTATTAAAGCGGGATTGGCAGCCAGGGGATACCAGACTATCAATGTATCTACAGAGCATGAAACTTCGGTAAATCAACTTTTGGGCGCCTTTGCCGAAATTGCTGCTGATAAACTTGAAGTTCGTTATGCGGAAACGCGGCAGGGTGATATCTTCCGTTCTGCGCTGTCTAATGCACGTTTAAAGGAAATACTTGCTGTAACTCCGCAGATGCAGTTAAAAGAAGGTATCCAAAAAACTTACCATGATTATGTAAAACGGGGAAAGTAGGAAAATAATGAATAGGATCGAGAAGGGAAGCTTGCTCGTTTTAGCAATTATAGTTGCCTTCAATATCTTTTTTGGATTAGGCAGTATACCGCTGCTTGATCCGGATGAGCCGGTATATGCTGAAACTGCGCGTGAGATGATCCAGTTTAATGATTATCTTTCACCACGCATTTATAATGAATATTGGTTTGACAAACCGCCAATGTATTACTGGCTTGTAGCTGGTGCAATGCATGTGTTTGGGGATGGAGAGTTTGCAGCGCGGTTTCCTGCAGCATTAATGGCCTTTTTGACTGTAATAATGCTTTATTGTTCCATTACTAGGCTGTTTAACGAAAGAGCTGGTTTTTGGTCGGCGCTCGTTTTAGCGACATCTGTACAGTTCTTTTATCTTGGCAAGGCGGCGGTAACAGATACGACGCTGTTGTTTTTCCTGACCGGGTCTTTATTATGCTACTTGCATAAGCAGTATTGGCTGATGTATGTGTGTATGGCACTGGCCACGGTAACAAAAGGGCCGATCGGGATCGTTTTTCCAGGCGCGATAATATTTCTGCATATTCTTTGTACCGGGCAGTGGCAGAGGCTTTTTAAAATGCACTGTTTACGCGGATTACTGCTGTATTTTTTTATTGCGGCACCGTGGTATTATTTGATGTATCAAGTGCATGGAATGGAATTTATTAATACATTTTTAGGGTTTCATAATCTTACCCGCTTTACAACGCCTGAGCATCCGACCCGGGTTTTGTGGTGGTATTATTTTCCTGTTATAATCCTGGGTTTGTTTCCCTGGACAGGGCTGTTACTGCAATCTATTAAAGCATCAATTACAGACAGCAGATCTGATGATCTGGAAAAAATGCTTTTCGTGAATATCTGGTGGCTTTTCGTACTGATATTTTTTACTATCTCTCAAACGAAGCTCGTTTCTTATATCTTACCTATGTTTCCAGCGCTGGCGATTGTGATTGGCTGGAATATTGCCAGAATGCAAAAAGAAAATTATGGTATCCGTTGGTCCTGGATTTTTGGCAGCGGAATAATGTTTTTATTGCTTACAGCCGGATGGGTTATTGGCGGGCAGCAATTGCCTGAAGTTGCTTTCGGAGGAATTGTGCTGGGCAGCGTAACTTTTATTTTGGGCGTAAGTATAGTTTGGGCGTTGTGGCGCTATCGCGATATTAATTTTTCAGCTTGGCTGCATGTGGTTACCGGTGTTTTGACAATGGTAATTGCATTTTCCTTTTTGTTGCCAATGGTTGCCAATCGTTTCAGTGTTAAAGAAATCGTCAGAGTTTATCAGGCAAAGTGTGATCAGCAGAAGCCTGTTTATGTTGATAAGTTTTTACGGCCGGGATTTATGTATTATACTGGTGAAGCAGGGCAGGAAATAAAACCTAAAAGCAGTGATCTTTCAGCTGCATTAAACGATCCCAGTCAGAAATATATTTTAGTACGGGGATTGGAACTACGGCGCTTAAAAGATCGGGGACAGCTGCAGCATCTGAAAGAAATTACAGAACGCGGAGATATCTATTTGTTAGAGAAATATTAAAACTGAATAAGTTATTTTCAAACGTAAATTAAAACAACGTCGCTGAAAGCGACGTTGTTTTTTTATGTTCTTCAGGGCTTTACGAACATGTATCGCGTCAGCTAAGCATCGCGATCGCGTAGAGAGCGATGCAAAAGTAATAGCAAGACCAGAATAAGTTTGATTCATTTATTTGTAAATGTCTTGCGGGGGGGGACTCGTGTGGTATAATTCTAAATGAAAATATTTGAAAGAAAAAAGTAATTTAAGGATAAAGTCTAAAAATGAACCAAACTAAATTTAAAATACCTAAATATGCTAAATATACAAATTATTTATTGTTTGCACTTTTGTTAGTTACTGACTATCTGGCGGTAGTTTTTGCTGAACAGAGTGCTTTTGTTTTACGTAATTGCTTAGTTCCGCATGGGGGGATATTGCATATTTCCTGGCTTAATTTTTGGGTTGTACTGCCGTTATTATATTTGCTTTTTATAGATGTTGAGCAACTCTACAGCCGCAGGATGCAATTTTGGCAGGTTATTGAAAAAACTTTTTATGCTTCACTTTATGCTATTATTGCCATCGTTATTATCTTTTATATCGGTCAAATTGCTGCCTATACTTCACGCTTATTTATGGTTTTGTTGTGGGTATTCAGTTTTATATATTTGTCAGTTTTTCGTTATATCGTTCGAAAACTTTTAGGAAAAATGCAATTATTACAGATTCCTGTGCTTATTATTGGCGCTGGTAAAACAGCAGAATTGCTGGTTCAGGGAATTATCAATGACGCTGGCATGGGCTATAAGATAATTGGTTTACTGGAGGATAATTGTGTAGAAGCAGGCATTTTAAGGCAGTTCCCTGTTTTAGGAGGCTTTGCTGATGCTGAGAACGTTATTAATACAACGCAAATACAGCATGTATTTATAGCAGCACCTGGTTTGGAACAAGGCAAATTGACAGAACTTATTTATAAAGTACAGCCGCTGGTGAAAAATATGGGGATCATTCCGAATCTTGTAGGTGTGCCTATGGGTGGTATCGAAGTAGAAAGTCTGTTTAATGAAAAACTAATGCTGCTGCGGTTAAAAAACAATCTTGCCAGAACTGTGAACAGATGTACCAAAATAGTCTTTGACTTTGTGCTGACGTTGATTGGTACGGTGGCAATATCACCAATATTACTTTTTATAGCAGTGTGGATATACAAGGATTCACCGGGCCCAGTGATTTTTAAGCATATACGCATTGGTAAAGATGGCAGAGAGTTTCCATGTTATAAATTCCGGAGTATGTGCGTAGATGCTAAAGAAAAGTTAGCAGAGCTGCTTAAGAACGATCCTGAAGCCAGAGCAGAATGGAAACACGATTTTAAACTAAAAAATGACCCCAGGATCACAAAATCCGGAGCCTTTTTGCGTAAGACCAGTTTAGATGAACTGCCGCAAATATTCAATGTTCTTAAGGGAGAAATGAGCCTTGTTGGGCCGAGACCTGTAATTAAGGAAGAATTGGAGCGTTACGGTGAATACGTTGGCGATTATCTGATGGTTCGTCCTGGTATCACTGGTATGTGGCAGGTCAGCGGACGCAGCGATATTGATTATACAGAACGTGTTTTGCTGGACAGCTGGTATGTACGAAACTGGAGCGTATGGATCGATATCGTGATGCTGTTTAAAACATTTAAAGTAGTGCTGCTGAGAAAAGGTGCGTATTAATGGAAAATTTTTCTGTGTTGATGTCAGTATATAAAAATGAAAAGGAAGAATACTTAGAGAAAGCAATTGAAAGTCTTTTACAACAAACAATACTTCCCGATGAAATAGTGATAGTAAAAGATGGAATTTTAACTTCTGGTTTAGAACATGTGCTAAGTAAGTATGTATCACAGTATAGTTTCTTTAAATTTCTCGAGTTTAGCAAAAATAGAGGATTGGGATTGGCGCTTAGAGATGGTGTTTTAGCTTGTTCAAATGAACTAATAGCCAGGATGGATACTGATGATATAGCAAAACCGGAACGTTTTGAAAAACAATTAGAATATTTAAGCGGCCATCCAGAAATAGCATTACTCGGCAGTTGTATTGAAGAGTTCAGCAAAGATATAAATAGGCCGGATAGTTTTACTATGTTGCCATTAAAGCACAATGAAATCATGAAATTTTCAAAAAAACGTAATCCATTTCGCCACATGACGATTATTTTTAAACGATCTGCTGTTATAAAAAGTGGTAATTATAGAGATTTCCTTTGGTTTGAGGATTATGACTTATGGATTCGCATGCTGGAAAATGGATATAAAACAGCTAACTTGCCAGATATTTTAGTTTCAGTGAGGGCTGCTGATGATATGTTTGCTCGTCGTGGTGGGTATAAATACTTTAGGCAAGAATATAAATTCCAAAAATTTATGTATAAAAATAAATATATAAGATTTGATGAATACATATTTAACTTATTTATTAGAGGAAGCATTAGATTAGTTCCCAATAAAATTAGAAATATATTTTACACTAGTTTTTTACGATCTAAAATAAGGAAATAGTTATGGACAATAAAGTGATAGATGTATCAGTTATTATTCCCGTATATAATTCGTTTTTGACGTTAGAAAGGGCAATTATATCTATTGCTTCTCAAACTTATTTACCCAAAGAAGTTATAATTGTTGATGATTTTAGTAGTGATAGAAAAATTATCAAGTTATTGATTGCGTTAAAAGAAAAATATAGAGAATATTTTGATATTAAATTAATTTTTTTAGAAAAAAATTTTGGCGCAGGAACTGCACGTAATAAGGGATGGAAAGAAGCAATAGGTAAATATATTGCTTTCTTGGATTCTGATGATGCTTGGCATCCACAAAAATTAGAAATTCAATATAGGTTTATGGAAAAAATAAAAAATATAAAGTTTTCATGTCATCATATGTTAGTTGTTGACGAAAAAAAATATAAGTTTTTTTCTGATTCTAGAGTTGAATATAATGATGTAGAAATAATTCCAATAAATGTGAGAAAACTATTATATAAACATTATACAAATGGTGGAACCCCATCAGTGATGATAAAAAATAATATTGAATTTAAATTTAAGGATGATAAACGTTATTCAGAAGATTATTTGCTTTGGTTGGAGATATTATTTAATTACAATGGAGTATTAATAAATTCATGCTTAGCAGCAACGTTTAAAAAAATATATGGTGCAGGTGGTTTGAGCGGTAATTTATGGAAATTGGAAAAAGGCGAATTGGAAACTTTTAATATTTTAAGGAAAAAAGGATATATAAATATAGGCATTTATTTTACAGTTCTTATATTTTCTTTGTTAAAATATCTTAGACGTTGTTTTATATGTAAGGTAAGTAAAATTTATAATATAAAAGGAATGTAAGATTTTATGAAAAAAATATCGTCTAATCAAATAAAACATATTGAGTTAGAAATTTTAATTCAGTTTGATAGATTTTGCGAAGAAAATAATCTGAAATATTATTTATCTGGTGGAACATTATTGGGGGCAATAAGACACAAAGGTTTTATTCCTTGGGATGATGACATAGATGTCTGTATGCCACGATCTGACTATGAGATATTTGTAAAAAGTTTTAGAATAAAAAATAAAAATTTAGAAATCAGGTCTAATATCTTAAACAATTTTTCTGCTCCATTTTCCAAAATTGTTAATCTAAAAACAAATATAATTACGAAATATTCAGGTAGTGATGTTGACACCTGCTTGTGGATTGATATCTTTCCAGTTGATGGCCTGCCAGCTGATTTAGAAAAAGTAAAGGATATTTATAATATTTGTAATTTCTACCGGACTATTTTAGGGTTAACTTCTAGTAGATTAGGTGAAGGGACGACAATTTTTCGTAAATACAGTAAATTTTTATTAAAACCTATTGCAAAATTATATGGAAAAAAACGTTGTATTGATAAGATAGAGCGAATTGCTAAACAATATAACTATAATGAATCGAAGTATGTTGGAGCAATAACTTGGGGATTATACGGCGTTGGTGAGCGTATGCTAAAAGTCGATTTTGAGAAATCTATAGAAGTGGAGTTTGAAGGTTATAAATTCCCAACTTTTTCATGTTGGGATAGTTATTTGAAAGGTTTATATGGTGATTATATGCAATTACCGCCTTTAGAAAAGAGAAAAACACATAATATGGAAGTATATATGGAAGAATAAGTATATTTAAAGAGAGTGATTTTATGAACATAGCAGTTATTTTTGCTGCAGGTACAGGGCAGCGAATGAATACTAAATCTAAACCTAAACAGTTTCTTGATGTACATGGTAAACCTGTACTTATCTATACTTTAGAAATTTTTCAGAAGCATCCTATGATAGATGGAATTATATTGGTTTGTTTAGAGTCGTGGATCAAATATAGTGAAGAGTTGTTGAGTAAATGGCATATAACTAAAGCAAAAATTTTAATACATGGTGGACATAGTGGTCAAGAATCAATATTTAATGGATTGAAAGCAGCTCACGATAATTGTGATGAAGATAGTATTGTACTTATACATGATGGAGTTAGACCACTGATTGATGAGGCCACTATAACTAAAGCAATAGAAAGTGTTAAAAAGTATGGAAACGCAATCACTGTTGCTCCTGCTATTGAAACTGTTGTTGTAAAAAATGAAGATGGTAAAGTTGGTTCTATTTTGAAACGTTCTGATTGTGAGATGGCTAAAGCTCCACAATGTTTTTATTTAAGTGATATTTATAATACACATTTAAAAGCAATACAGGAAGGAACTGTTGATTTTATTGATTCGGCAAGTCTTATGCAGCATTATGGTTATAAGCTTTTTACAGTTGAAGGACCTATTGAAAATATAAAAATAACAACTCCTTCAGATTTTTATATTTTTAGAGCGATAATAGATGCAAAAGAAAATTTACAAATAATAGGATTGTGAGTTAAATTATGTGGCTTGAAAATAAAGTTTTTAAAGAAGACTTGGATTATATTATAAATGTTGATTTTATTGATTGGTCTAAGTTAGATAATAAAACTGTTTTTATAACAGGTGCAACAGGATTGATTGGTTATTATTTGACTTGTGCGTTGTTGTATCGCAATATGATGTGCCGCAGTCAGATAAAAATCATTGCTCTGGTAAGAAATATGGAAAAGGCAAAGCAAATGTTTTATTCTCAATTAGATGATAATAATATAAATTTTATTGAAGGAGAGCTAGAAGATTTTCATGATATAGAAGATAATATTGATTATATTATCCACGGAGCAGGACCTACGGATAGTAGATATTTTATAGAGCATCCTGTTGAAACAATAAAAAGCTTGGTGTCAGGATCTTTAAAAATTTTGGCTTTTGCAAAAAATAAAAATATTGCAGGTATGGTTTATTTATCCAGTATGGAAGTATATGGAAATAATAAAAATGAGGAATATTTATGTGAAGACAGTGAGTTAAAGTTAAATTCATCAAATTTAAGAGACTGTTATCCGATTAGTAAAAGTTTAATAGAAAATTTAAATTTAGCATATTTTTCTGAATATGGCTTACCTGTGAATAGCCTTAGAATATCGCAAACAATAGGTGCAATAAAGAATAGCTTTAACACAAATAAAAAAATAGTATCTGAAATAGTAGATTGTGTAATCGATAATAGGGATATTATTCTACTAACTAAAGGTGATAGCAAACGTACTTATGTTTATGTAGGAGATGTAGTAACAGCCGTACTTACTACATTATTATGCGGTAAATACGGTGATTTTTATAATGTTTCCAATATTAATAGTTTTTCATCAATTTATGATATGGCAAATATGGTCAGTAAAAAAATTACTATGAATAAAATTAATGTAATAGTCAATACTGAGAAAAGTATAAAAAATCTAGATAGATTTCCGAAACCGAATATATTGAATTTATCTTCTGAAAAGTTGAGTTTGCTTGGTTGGAAGGCATTGGTGAATTTAGAAGAGATGTTTAGAAAAGTTATTGAGAGTAGAAAAGGATAAGGTAATTTATTGTGAAAAAAATAGCTGTTATTTCCTTGGAAAATATAAATAATATCGGAGATGAATTATTGGGGGAAAATATTGAATTTCTAATAAGAAAAATTGATGTTAAGTTTTCAATATTTAAAATAGAACTTTTTATTGATAAATATAAATTGATAAGAAAATACATATTAAATATAATTATAGCTAAAATATTTTTTTTAGCATCTGATTTATTACCTATAAGTGATATGAAATATATAGTAAAAAATTGGGGGTTCATTATTAAATATAAATTATATTTTGAAAGGAACATCAAAAAAGCAGATATAGTAGTATACGCCGTTGGAATGTTAAAATATAGTACGCAAGACTTTAGTTATGTATTCATGCTAATTAACTCTATTGCTGAAAAATATAAAATACCAGTATTAATGAGTGCTATGAGCATAGAAACACCAAATACGAGTGATTGGCGATACAGACAATTAGTAAGAGCAGTAAACTGTACTTCTGTAAAGTGTATTACCACTAGGGATAATGAAGAAGAATTAGAAGTATTAAATAAAAACTATTTGGATAAAAAGATTTTAATTGACAATTGTGTCGTTGGAGATCCTGCTTTGTGGACTCCAGATTGTTATTCTGTAAGCAGATGGGATATAAGTAAAAATGATGTAATAGGAATAGGATTAATAAGATTAGGAATATATAAAGACTATGGATATTCTATTGATGAGATAAAACTATTTGATTTTTATAGAAAATTAATAGAAGAATTAGAGAAAAGAAATTTAAAATGGAAATTGTTTTGTAATGGAATGGAAGAAGATTATGAAGTTGGGATACGTTTGATAAATGAATTAGGAGTTAGCAGAATGAAATTGCTTCCTAGACCAGAAAATTCGATGGAATTGATAAAATTACTTTCAGAATTTAGATGTGTGTTAGGTGCACGATTACATAGTTGTATAATATCATATACCTTTAATATACCAGTGGTAGGTCTTATTTGGGATAATAAGTTAAGGGCTTTTGCTAAAAAAATAGATTGGGAAGAATATTTTATTGAACCAGAGAAATTAGATGCTAGATTAGTAGTAGAAAAATTATTAAATGTATCAACTGAGAAATATGATAGTAATCTTTACCAAAATTTGCGGATGAGTACATTTGAAAATATTAAAAAATTTGTAAAAACTAATATTTAAGGACTTATTAATATGAAGAAAGTAAGTGTAGTTGTACCGGTTTTTAATGCTGAACTATATATAAAACAATGTTTAGAATCTATAATTGAGCAAACTTATTATAATTTGGAAATCATAATAGTTAATGATGGCAGTAGTGATAGTAGTGGGAAAATTTGTGATGATTATGCGATTATTGATAATAGAGTGAAAGTTATACATAATTTACATCATGGTGTTAGTTATACTCGTAATTGCGGCATAGAAAGTGCATCAGGAGAGTATATAGTTTTTGTTGATGCTGATGATACCATAGAAAAAAATTATATTAGTATATTAGTAGAATCAACATTAAAATATGATTATGATCTAGTGTTATGCAATATTCAAGATGTATATAAATATAAGAAGATTCCTAGAAAAATTAATAATTGTTTAACAGAATCTTTCATTCAAGATTATAGCAAATTATTGGCTATTCTAAGAGGGCCTTGTGTCAAACTTTATAAAAAGAACATAATAGAAAAACATAAGATATTTTTTCCGGTTGATATTAATGTTGGTGAAGATCAAATATTCAATTTTAATTATTACAAATATGTTGTAAGATATAAATTTATAGATAAAGCACTGTATAATTACTGTCACAAAAATAATGTAATGAGTTTAAGTAAATTGAGAACTGAAGATAGTTTTAATAATTCTTTGAAAAAAATAACTGTTGAGAAAATATTTTTAGATGAAATGAATATTAGAAATGCAGATGTTGTTTTGAGTAGCCAAGCAATAGGAATAAAGGATATGAAAGTAATAAAATTCGGCGGAACGTCCGTAGGTTCCGCGAAC
>OGPD01000980.1_pt1 | contig 26107 bp, 18 predicted proteins | sample 1552861 | NCBI WGS metagenome assembly OGPD01 (sample SAMEA2580280, study PRJEB22360) | human gut metagenome | biome: human gut; feature: human-associated habitat; material: faeces | place: Denmark | collected 2008/2010
TTGTTGTGGTATTGCCGCTAGCATGGCTGCTATTTTGCTAAGTGCAGGAAAAAAAGGAAAACGCTGTGCTTTAAAAAATTGCGAAATCATGATTCATCAACCCCTTGCCGCTCTAGAAGGTCAAGCAACCGATATTTCAATCAATGCTAAGAGAATCGAAAAACAAAAAAAGAAATTAGCAGAAATACTCTCTCAAAACTCACATCAATCCATTGAAAAAATAATTCAAGATTGCGAACGCGACTATTACTTAGGTCCAAAAGACGCCATAGAATATGGTTTAATTGATGAAATTATTTAAGTAGCTTTTTTGCAAGCGCCAAATAAATATCATGCATATAAGCATTAATATAAAATAATAATTATTTTCATCGCCTGTTTCTACACAATTATTAACAGGTCGATCATACATAATAACTCTTTGAATTTTTCCTGTATCTTTAACTGTGAACCTTAATGATTCAGCTATTTTGTAATTTTTGGGTGCAATAACTTCAGTTAAGGTATAAGTTTCACCAACAGTCAGATTCTTGATCATGTGTGATTGTTTTCCTGATGTCCATTCATCAATGACATTACCATCTTTGTCAGTGACTTTTAATCCTGCACCTTCAAGTTCTTTTTTAGTTGTAATATCCTGTTTCGATACTTCAACTTTTGTATCTTCATCCATCATTAATAGAGAAATATCTTTATCTTTTCTAGCTGTGAATTTTTGTGTTTTGAAAGTTGCATAGCCATCAGGTGTTTTTGTTTCCTTCAATACATATTCTTCTCCAGCTACTAGACCCTGAATCATATGTCTTGTTTCATTTCCATCAAGATCAATGTTTGTATAAGTAGTGATACCACCCTTTACAAACATTAAAGTATAGTCATCCTTACCTTTATTTCCAATGATCGTGTAACTTATTTGGGAATCATCGTCAGTATAAGAACCTTCAGCTTTATCATTTGTTTTCAATTGTGATTTCATTTCATCAGTTATATCTAAAATGTGTTGTCCTGAAATCCATTTATCAATGATATTTTTTTTTTTATTAGAAGTTACTGTTATTTCAGCTCCTTTTAATAAGTTGCCTTTTTCATCGACTTTAGAAACTTCGTTGAAGGTATCGATCATCTCAACTGTTTGATTTTCTTTTTCTTCAGATACTTCAAATTCAAAGTCATTTGCAAGATTGAATCCCGCAGGGGCAAGATCTTCATGTAAAGTATACTTTTTACCTTCAACAAGACCTGTTGCATAATGTTCTTTGCCATCAGAAATCCACTCATCAATGATATTTCCAAATTCATCTCTGATTTGCATAGATGCACCAACGACTTCATCGCCACCAGCAGTTGTTTTAGAAACCTTTACCTGTTTATCTTTCATATTGATCTTTTGATCAACTTTTTCATCTGTAACTGTAAATTCAATATCTGTTGCTTTGACATAATCGTCAGGGGCAACTGTTTCTGAAAGGATATAAATTTTTCCTTCTTCAAGACCATTAATAAAGTGTGAATCTTTAGTAGAAGTCCATTGATCAACGACTTTTCTTGTTTCTTTATCAATAACAGTAATCTCAGCTCCCTCAACTTCTTTGCCTCCAGTAACATCTGTTTTTGTAAAAGAGACTTTTTTATCTTTCATAACAAGTGAGATATCTTTATCTTCACTAGCTATAAACTTGATTTCTTTGGCATGGACATATCCTTCAGGTGTCTTTGTTTCTCTTAAGATATATTTTTCTCCTGCTATCAATCCTTGAACTCTATGAGTCGTTTCATTGCCATCAAGGTCGATATTAGCATAAGTTGTAACACCATCTTTAACTAGAATCAAAGTATAATCATCACGATCTTTATTTTTAGCAATACTGAACATAACCATAGAATCTTCATCATCCATGTATGTTCTTTCAGCTTTATCATTTTCTTCTAATTGAGATTTGATATCTTTATCAATGTCTAGGATATGTTGTCCAGTTACCCATTGATCAACGATATTCTTTGTCTTTTCAGATACAATCGCTAAAGTAGCTCCTTTTACAGCTTTACCATCAACATCTGCCTTATTGACTTCTATAAGGGTATCGATCATTTCAATTGTTTGATTTTCTTTTTCTTTCGTTACTTTGAAAGTAAAGTCATTTGCAAGGTTGAATCCTAGAGGAGATAAATCTTCGTGCAATGTATAAGTTTTTCCTTCTTCAAGTCCATTTGCAAAATGTGTCTTGCCTTCACTGTACCATTCATCTACAACGTTTCCATCTTCATCAACGATCTGCATGAAAGCACCTGTAACTTCATTACCACCAACAGTAAGTTTTGAAACTTCTACCTGTTTATCTTTCATTATTACCGTTTCTAATTCACTTGAATTTTTAACCGTAAATTTGATATCAGTTGCTTTTACATAGTCTTCTGCCGTAACTGTTTCAGATAATGTATAGGTCTTACCAACAACTAGACCTTCAATTGAATGTGCTTTATCTGTAGAAACCCATTGATCAACGACATTTCCATCTTCATCGGTAATCGCTAATTGAGCACCTTCAACTTCTTTACCTCCAGTAATATCCGTTTTATTGAATTCAAAGTTTGTTGTTTCGTTATTGATATCAAACGATTTGATATAGAGCTTTGTTGTATTGTCATCTTGATTGAAAATTGCTTCATATTTAGAATCATCTAATATACAGCCGTCTAATGTCTTTACTTCTTGAAGATAATAAGAAGCACCTTGAATACTCATTGGAATATTAGAAATATCTAAATGACCATCACTTGATAAAGCATAGATTCCATTTCCAACTTCACTTCCTACGTTAACAATCGCATCCGAGTTTTCAGTTGTAATAATGCTATCCTTTTTTAAAATCAACGAACCATCGATTGAACTGTAGATATCTTCTTTCGCTTTTAATACGAAATGAATCTTTGATAAGTCGCTTCTATCAACTAAATCAGTATCCGTATCAAGATTTGCAACGGTCTTATTGAGTTTGATTTCACCTTTAGGTTGCTTATTTTTGATTTTCACTTCTACGACTGGATCAGCATCTTGATCTACATCATAATCATAAGTACTTGAAATCACAAATTCGACAGGATTCTCTAAATCCAAAAAACCTTCAGGTGTCACAGCTTCTTCAATCGTATATGTTCCTGCATTGAGCATTAAAGGAAGTATGACCGTTCCTTTTTCAACGACTGGAATAACTCGATTATCTGAATTAGTCGTAAAGGTATCTACTTTTGTACCTGCTACTTTTTGTGTTACATAGTTTCCTTGAGCATCCTTAATTTTAAAAGAAGCACTATTTAACGTCACTTTCTTTCCTGTTTCATCATCCACTTTGATCAGTTTTACATAAGCAGCAAAAGGTTTATTGTTGACACTGACAAACTTGATTTGTTCAAGTTCATTGTATTCTGAAGAATCCTTTGTGACAGAAACAGTAAAGTCAGGCGCTGTCATATAATCCTTAGGTGTCTTTGTTTCTCTTACAAGATATTTCCCATAAGGAAGATAATCTGTAATGGCACGACCATTTTCATTAGTTGTGATTATTGAATAAGTCTTTGCATTATCCCAACCTACATTATCCACTTCTGATTTAAGTTTCCATGTAAATTCAGCACCTTGCAACCCTTTAACGACACCAGATATTCCTTCTCTTTCACCGCTTTTAAATAACTGAATACGTTGTTTTTTTACTTTTTCCTGAACAATCATTTGGTTTGCATCATTACCAAACTGTAATTTTGCACCATGATACTGTTCCGTTATTAAAGCAACATATTTTTCATCTGTTACAGTAGATATTTTACCTGTTGAAGTATCAGTGACATTTAACTTAACGCCTTCTAGTAAGTAACCTACAGGTGCTTTTGTTTCTTTGATAGTTATGGTTCCTAGCGGGAGTATAGGTTGATTATTTTCATCATAATAAAATTCATCACCCGAAACTTTATAAGTATTTGATAACCCAGCTCTATATTTTCCATCTCGCTCTTTTGTTTGAAGTATCCATGTTCTAGTTGGGGTTGATGGAAGAGTATTTTTTGTATAAAACCCATTATAATATTTTACAGTGAATTGAGCCCCTTCCAAAGTAGCATCACCCTGTGGTACTCCTAATGTTTTGGAATCATTTTTTACAATTTCTAGACCTATAGGATCATTTTTAGGTGTTTCTGTCAAGCATCCCTTTCCAACAAGAGAAATCGTTTGTTCATCCTCAAAGTCGATATTAACAACTGATGTACTTAAATCGTATCCTTTACTGGCTGTTTTTTCCGTCAAAGTATAAGCTCCTAAAGGAATTTCTTTTGCAGAAGCTTTTCCGTTTTCATCTGTTGTCAATGTCTTGATGACATTTCCTGCTCCATCCTTCAATTCATAGACAGCACCCTTTAATGAATAACATTTATTGTCATTTGTAATACCTGGATTTTCTGAAACCTTTTGGATCTTTAAAGTTCCTAATTTTGGCGTTTCACTTAAACATTCTGTTCCATCAACTGTAATCGTTTGTTCATCTACAAAGCTGATTGATTTTTGAGATTCATTTAATTTGAATCCACTACTTGCATTCTTTTCTACCAATGTATAACTTCCTAATGGAATCTCTGAAGCAGATGCCCCGCCATTGGTATCTGTTGTCAATGTCTTGATGACATTTCCCGAACTATCCTTCAAATGATAAATAGCCCCAGCCAACGAATAGCGATCATTTCCATTTGTAAGTTCTGATCTTGATGATGCTTTTTTGATTTTTAAAGTACCACATTTTGGATTTTCAGTTACATTTGTAGTAGCCGTTTGACCTCTAGTTACACTTACTGAATAAGAAGTAACATCTACCTTGTATCCTTGACTTGCAGAGATTTCTTTAACGATATAGTTTCCTTCATGTAGAAGCGATGACTTAGCGTAACCATTACTATCTGTTGTAAGTTCCTGTACAAGGTTGTTGTTTTCATAAATTCCATATCTTGCACCCTGTAACGAATAATTGCCATTGTTGTTAGTTAAATCAGTTCTGGCTGATTTCTTGTTTAAAGCAACATAGCCATATCCAATCCAGTTGACTGAGTATTTTAAAGAATCGACTGATTCCTGATACCATGAACCATGTGTCTGACTGGCACTGTTTCCATCTTTGATTGCTAGGGCGCAGAATTTTCCTTTTGCTGAACTGTTCAATGTTCCGCTTGTATAATCAGTTGGACTGTTTTCTAATGATGCAGATAGATAGAATGATTGACCACCCCATACAGTTGCAGTTCCACCAGTTTGAGTCTTGTCATTACCGACGATATGAATAGTCACATTGCTTTGTAAAGGTAACTGTACTGTTTCATTGGAATTTGCATTAAATGTTACTGTGTTTGTAACCTGCAAACCATTATTTTGATCATATGTTGCCACAAAAGTTGCTGTACCTCCTGTAGAGAAGGATGCACCATTACCAGGATCTGGTAACTGTTCAACACCTCGATAAATATTCATGAGGTTTGTCCCATAACTTCCACCGAAAGCTTTGTTGAACAGTTCTTCGCTGAAGCCATTCCAGTCTCCGCTATATGCCCCACTTAAAAAGATATGTGTTAAAAGATATTTGACGTCATCGTTTGTAAGATATGAATCATCAGGACATACGGCGGTTTTCAAATCATGATCTGGTGAAAAAACATCCCATGCCGCTGGTCCACCATATCCATAATATAAAAGTTTCCTTACCATCGAATTGTTCTCAATAACAGAAGCTGTATAGTTCCCAGCAGAGGGTGTCTTTTTCGAAGATTCAAGACAGTAGGACCACTGACCATTATAGGTGCATGAATAAGTAGACCACTGTTTTAATGACGCTATTTTACGTCCCCACCATTCAGGATACTTAATATTTTTTACTCTTGTAAATTCATGAGGTATACCGCTGTTCCAAGCTTCTACTGTATTTGTGTTTCCAACTGTGAAACACATAGATAGTACCATTCCTAGAACAACGGAAATTTTGGTTATTTTATTTAACCATTTCTTAAACTTCATTTTTCTTTCTCCCTTTCCAAATAATATTTGATAATACTTTTTGTTTAAACAAAAAGTAGATAGAACTTGTTCCATCATCCTTCAGATGCAAGTTTATAACATCTGTATACTTCTATCAGACAGGCTTTATATTTGACAAATCAAAACACCTTTGACAATAAAAAAAGACAATCTTTCGATTGCCTTATGGATTAAATACCCATTTATTAATATGAAATTTTAGCATCTTTTCTCCCTTCAAAAGTAAAAGACGGACCCTATGTCCTCTCTATAAATCAAAGCATCCCTTATCTTTACTCTTTTTTTATTTTACACTTCCACATACACATTTATATCCTTTCGTTACAGTTTCATCGTAAGCTTGTTGAACTACAACATTTTCATCATAAGCTTGTTTCACGATCACTTCTTTACTTCCTACCTGTACATCAATAGAATGATATGAATGCCCTGTATCACAACTATGATCTATCGCATCATCTGTCCCATATTTTCCAAAATCTTTTCCGCATACTTTACAAAAAATATGTTTTTCATATAATGGCTGATTTTCTATAGTTGCATCATGGTGAACAACTTTTGTAATAGGAATCCTATAGTTATGTTTATGTTCATTTGCAGATTCGACTATTTTATTTGTATTATCTAAATCATTTGAAACACTGGATGTGGAAGATATGCTTTTCCCATTATTCGTCGTTAGCTTAGTATTAGTAGCATCATTCTTTATTATTTCTTTATTAGATATTGGAGAATTAGAAGCAACTGTATCATTTTCTGATACTTCATCACTTGATTTTTTAATCACAATTGTTTTCTTATTTCCATTTTCATCTGTAATAATTTCAGTAACTGAAACTTCTCCTTCAGCAACTTCAAGAGCCTATACTACATTTACTTTTAATTTCTTTGACGCTTTATTTTTGTATTTATCTTGAATAGAAACCTTCAGTTTATAAGTTCCAACTGTATTCACATCAATTTTAGATGTATCAACGATCCAATCTTTAACATCACTATAATCTATAACCTCTAACAGCTCATCAAAACTGAATGTTGATAAATCCGTATATTGAAAAATATCAATACTAGTAGGCGCTTTAATTTCCGGTTTTGTTGTATCTTTGACAATTACTCTTATTGTAGCCACTTCATTTCCGTATATAAAATGCATTTCATAATTACCAACTTCAGGATAGTCTTTTTCCTCTTTAGAAATAACTTTTCCATTTTCATCTTTATTGATAACCTTCACATACTTTAAATTATCCTTTTCCTCAGTTTCTTTAATGATTTTTTTAACAACTTTATTACTTAGCTTATTTTTATCTAAATAGCTATCTATATTAGTCGATACAGTTTGCCCCAATTCAACATTGATTGTATCAAATTTAAGTATTAATTCACTTTGTTGAAAATCACAAAATATTAGCTTTACAGCTCCCACAACCAAACCAACCACTATAATAATTCTTAATTTTTTTCTTGTTTTTAAAACTATAAACCGCTTGAAAAATTCTTCTATTTTTCTTTTCACAATATAATCCTCCTCATTTTAAATAATGAATAGATATAAAAAGAGTAATCGAATAGGGAAAACTTTCAATAAATTTTCCCTTTCACACCACCGTACGTACGGTTCCGTATACGGCGGTTTAATTAAATTTCAATTTATGTCTTATTAAATAATAATCAGAACAGCTAACCAATCCATTGTTGGTTAGCCTTTGTTTTGATATTGCCCTCACTACACATGTTTTGGTCGTTACAAACTGATAGTGGTCTCCCATGTATGCTGTTTGTCTTGCCAAATTATGGTTGACTCCTAATTTTCTTAACCAATGATATCTTCCGCTTGGTACTTTCCATTGTTTCCACAATATCACTCTTAATCTTGTTCGTAGGTGTGCATCTATTTTCATCATAACTCCTTGCATATCCCCAATGGCATAGTAATTTATCCATCCTCTAATCACTGGATTCAATTGTCCAACCCTTGTTTTAAAACTCATATTCTTTCTTCTACAAGTTAGCTGTTTTAGTTTTCTTTCAAAACTTTTAACTGAATCTTTGTGTGGTATACTTCTCCATGTTTTGGTTTGTTGCTTGTAATAGAACCCAAATCCTAGATATTTCAAATTATCCGGTTTGGTAATATGCGTCTTTGTCATATTGACCTTTAATCCTAATTTCTTTTCAATCCAGTTCGTGATTGTTCGCATTACTCTTTTGGCACTTGCTTCACTTTTGACCGCTATGACGCAATCGTCCGCATATCTTACAAAGTGAAGTCCTCTTGCTTCTAGTTCCTTGTCCAGTTCATTGAGCAGTATGTTTGAAAGTAACGGCGAAATATTTCCACCTTGCGGTGTCCCTTTGTTTGTTGCTTCATATCGTCCCTTTGACATCACTCCTGCTTGTAGATATTTCCTTATTAAGGATTCTACATCTCCATCATTGATAATATTATGCACATAGCTCATAAGTTTATCATGAGGCACATTGTCAAAGAACTTTTCTAGGTCTATATCGACTATCCAAATATAATCTTCATTTAAATAATCTAGAAGTTTGAGAATTGCCTTTTCACAACTTCGATTTGGTCTGAAACCATAACTGTAATCACTAAAATAAGGTTCGCATATTGGTTCTAATTTTTGCACCATCGCCTGTTGGATAATCCTATCCATAATAGTTGGTATGCCTAGTTTTCTAATCCCACCATTAGGCTTCGGTATTTCAACCCCTTTGACTGGTTGGGGCCGATAATTTCTTGTTTTAATTTGGCTTTTGATATTCTTCCAGTTTTGATTAACGTAATCTTTGATTTCTTCAACTGTTACACCATCTACTCCACTTGCCCCTTTATTAGAAATTACTTTCCTGTAAGCAAGGAGCATATTTTCCCTGGATAGAATTTCATTCAATAATTTAGACATAACTTGTGTGCTCTTCTCCTTTCCGCTTTCTAATACTAGGTTCTAGGTTCATATACATTTTGATTCAAATACGCTTCATCTACTTTGTACTGTCAAACACGTATTAGAAACATACATTCATTTTGCACTATTTAATCATTCAGGCCTTCAGTATACTGTCCATATCTACTATGCCGTCTGCTGACTTCTCACTATTCGTTGTTACTACTTTGTCGCTAGTGAGACCTCACGGGATAAGTCATACATCTTTCCTCGTTTACCCACTGGATTTACACATTAAGATTACGGTTGCCTTTTGGACTTTATTGTATTTAGCCAATTTATCCTCTTAATACGCCTCATTATCCAGTTCATGTTCTTTGGGCCACGATTTCGCTATTGCTTCCTCTCTCCCACACCTCACGATGTGAAACTTGCAAGTCGCTATATGATTCGTCGACAACTACGCTCATGAAGGACTTTCACCTTAGATGTAAGACATGCCCGTCATACTAAAAAAAGCAATCTTTCGATTGCTTAGTTAATTTTTACAATTGTATATCCATTTTCTTTGAATTTATCAACAATCATTTGAATATGCGCTTCACCATTTGTTTCACAAGTAACCCTTAATTCCACTTCTGAAAAACGTGCAAAGTTTTTAAATTGGTTATGTTCAACACCAATAACATTTGCATTACATTCATTTAATAATCGAGATACAATTTCTAATTGTCCTGGAATATCAGGTAATTGTACAGAGAATGTTAAGATTCTACCCCTTGAAATAAGTCCTTTATTGATCATTGAAGAAATTGTCATTACATCCATATTTCCACCAGAAATAAGTGATACAACTTTTTTACGTTTACAATGTAATTTCTTTAATGCTGCAAGTGATAAAATACCAGATCCTTCAGCAATTAATTTATGTTTTTCAACAAGTATCAAGAACGCTTCCATTAGTTCATAATCACTTACCGTAACAATTTCATCAACATATTTTTTAATATACTCAAATGGTGTTTCTCCAATTTGTTTAACCGCTGTCCCATCAGCAATTGTACTTACTTCACTTAACTTAACAAGTTGATCATCTTCAACTGCCGCTAATGCACTTGCAGCTCCTTCTGGTTCAACCCCTACAATTTTAACAGATGGATTAATTTGTTTTGCTGCACAAGCAATACCAGAAATCAATCCTCCACCACCAATAGGTACAAGAATATAATCAACATCTGGAAGTTCTTCCATAATTTCTAAAGCAATTGTTCCTTGTCCTTCCATAACATCTTCATCATCAAAAGGATGAACAAAAGTATAACCTTCAGATTTTTGTAATTCTACTGCTTTTTCATAAGCTTCATCATAAGCTTCACCATATAAAACAACATCAGCTCCATGTGCTTTTGTTGCATCCACTTTAATTAAAGGTGTATGTGCTGGCATACAAATTGTTGCTTTGACCCCTAATTTTTTTGCTGCATAAGCTACACCTTGTGCATGATTTCCAGCCGAAGAAGCAATCAACCCTTTTTTCTTTGCTTCATCATCTAATTTCATAATTTTATTGTAGGCACCTCTAATTTTGAATGCTCCTGTTTTTTGTAAGTTTTCAGGTTTGATATATACATCATTACCGCTTTCTTCAGAAAATGCTTCACTATGTATTAAATGAGTTGGTAAGATGACTTCATCAACTCTTTTTTTAGCCGCTTGAAAATCTTCTAATTTTAACATTTTAAATTCCCTCCGTATTAGTATTCCCATTATATCATTTATCTTCGATAAAACAATTATTTTGTTTTAATTTGGTTTGTCATTTCATCATAAAAATAATCATTTTCATCTAATCTTTTTAAGAACTCATCTTCTTTTAAATCATAAATAGAAAGAACATGTACTAATTTCATGTCATCGTCTCTTAATTTCATATTGATCATACTTACTAACATATGAATATCTTTTGTCATTTTTCCACTCCTTGTACTTCATCTACTTTTAGATGTTACCATTATACATCATTTTATTTCTTTTTTTGTCTCAAATTTGTTTCATTTTCCTCTTTTTTATTGTATAAAGTCGATTATTTTTTATCATATTAAATATTTATTATTGATTTTATTTATAAATTATACTATACTGTAACCAAGTCAAAAGCAATGATAAGGAGAGTAGTATTTTTACGAAACTTAAGCGAGCTAGAAGATGGTGTGAGTCTAGTAGTGAACAAAAATATGAAGAACACCTTTGAGCTGTCTACCGAAAGCAAAAGCAAGTAGGCTAGAACGTTTCTAGTTATGTTACAACTAGCGGGTATCGAGTACTCTTAGAAGTATTTTCCGTACCATGTATATCTTTTGGATTTATATGTTACACGATACTCGCACATTCTGTGCGATTTTTTAATTATAAGGGGGATATTAAAAATGTGTGGTTTTTTAGTCGTAGGAAGTGAAGAATTTAAATTACAGGAATTTAATGATGCTTTGGATAAAGCCGCTTATCGTGGTCCTGATCATCAACATATCTCTGTAAGTAACGGGATTACTTGGGGATTTAACCGTTTGTCAATTATGGATTTATCAACAAATGGAAATCAACCTTTTGTTTACAAAGATTGTACTTTAGTATGTAATGGAGAAATATATAACTATCCAGAATTAAAAAATAAATTATCAAAAGAGTACACTTTTAAATCAGGAAGTGACTGCGAAGTTTTAATTCCTCTTTATGATCAATATGGAATTGAAATCTTATGTAAATATTTAGATGCAGAATTTGCGATGGTTCTTTATGATACCAAAACAAAACAGCTTATAGCTGCAAGAGATCCAATGGGAATTCGTCCAATGTTCTATGGTTATAGTAAAAAAGAACATCAAATTTGTTTTGCTTCAGAAGCAAAAGCTTTATTTGATCTATGTGATGATATTATGCCTTTTCCACCAGGACATTATTATTTAGATGGACAATTTATTTGTTATAACGATTTAAGTGATCCTAAAACAATTGTTGATGATGATTTAGAAACAATTGCGAAAAACTTAAAAACAAAACTTGAAAAAGCCGTTGAAAAAAGATTTATGTCAGATGCTCCAATTGGTTATTTATTAAGTGGTGGCCTTGACTCTTCTCTTGTTTGTGCCATTGGACAAAGATTATCTAACCAACCAATCCGTACTTTCGCTATTGGAATGGAAAGCGATCCAATTGATTTAAAATATGCTAAACAAGTTGCTGATTATTTAGGAACTGAACATACTGAAGTCATTATGAACAAAGAAGATTTATATCAACATTTAAAAGAAGTTATTTACCATCTTGAAACATTTGATATCACAACCATTCGTGCAAGTATGGCTATGTATATTTTATGTAAATATATTCATCAAAATACAGATATTAAAGTTATCATGACTGGCGAAGTTTCTGATGAACTTTTCGGATATAAATATACAGACTTTGCACCAAATCCAAAAGCATTTCAAGAAGAAGCAAGCAAAAGAATTAAAGAACTTTATATGTATGATGTTTTAAGAGCAGATCGTTGTATCTCTGCACACGCTTTAGAAGGACGCGTTCCTTTTGCAGATGTAGACTTTGTTGATTATTCTATGTCTATTGACCCTGCAAAAAAAATGAATGTTTACAATAAAGGTAAATACTTATTACGTCATGCTTTTGAAGAAACAGATTATTTACCACACGATATTCTCTTTAGAGAAAAAGCTGCCTTCTCAGATGCCGTAGGTCATTCAATGGTTGATTACCTAAAGGATTTAGCCGATGAAAAATACAATGATGAAGATGTTTTAAAGGCAAAAGAAAAATACTCATACTGTACACCATTTACAAAAGAATCATTAATGTACCGTGATATTTTTGAATCATTCTTCCCACAACAAGGAAAATGGATCAAAGATTTTTGGATGCCAAATAAAGGATGGGAAAACTGTGATGTGGATGATCCAAGTGCCCGTGTTCTAAAAAACTATGGAGATTCTGGAAAATAAAAAGAATGGATTAGTCTTCTTGACTAATCCCATTTTTATATTCTATAAATATTTTTTCGAGTTCTCTTAAAAAATAATGTGATGTTTTTTGATTTCTTTTTTTTGGTCCTTTAACATGGTTATTTTGTTTTCTTGAAATATGTCCTAAATAACGAGACATCAATAGATTATTGATATTATCTTCACTAATTCTTTTACCTGAAACATGTAATACAAGAGCTTCTTTTAATAAAGCAAGACTTGCTAATCCATAATCTTGACTAATCAACAAATCACCAGCTTGTATGTAAGATAAAATCATTTGATCCACACTATCTTTCCCTACTTCACATCTTACAATGCAAATACGTTCATCTTCAATATCATGAGCAAAATCAATAAATAAAAATGTTTCTATTTCATAATGTAAAGCAAGTTCAATAACTTCTTTTCGATTTGGGCAAGCATCACCATCAATTAATAACCGCATACGCCACTTCCAATGAGGACAAGCATCGCCAAAACACCACCAATGAAGCCTCCTAAATGTCCTGTTTTAGATACACTTTTATCTACAAGAGTAAAGACAACATTAATTGCTATAACAGCCATAAAGTTTTTTAAAATCATAAGATAAGGTCCTTTAAAAACCACGCCAAGTGTTACAATCGACCCTAAAAAGCCATAGAAAATACCACTTGCTCCTAAAGTAATTGTATTTTGATAACGTACATCTTTTTTACTGTAAAGATAAGTCACAATATAAGAAGCAATTCCCGAAACCAGAATTAAATAAATATAAGGAAATGGCCCTAAAAGTCTTTCAAAAAAAGTACCGCCTAAATAATACAGTGCATAACAATTCATAAAAAGATGAATAAAATCAACATGTACAAAATTTGCAGTTAAAAAACGCCAATATTCTTGTTTATATTCAATCTTTGCTGGATAAAACGCCCCATATTTAATAGCTAAACTACTTTTATCATCACTTTGATCAATAAAATTGATTACAACATAAATTCCAATGCATATTAATAACATTCCTATAGTAATTATCACGATTTCTTCTCACTTTCATTTTTTATAACTTCAACTTTTCTAGTTCTTTGAATATTATTTCCTTGACTATTTGTAATAGAATAAATCACTTCATATGTACCAACTTCATCGGTATTCACCGTGTTCTTTAAAATCTTAATTTGATGCGTAATATCATTTCCATTACCATCACTGGCACTGACACCTTCCATGATATCAAAGCGCGTTCCTTGAACAACCTCAACATCATTAATTCCTTCTAAAGTCGGATGATTTCCTAAATGTCCAACCACAATTTTTGCGCGTAATTTCGATGCTTGGTTTCCTACAACATCCTCTACAACAATATCAACAATATAAGAACCTTTTTTATTAAATTGTAGTGTTTCTGTTTTACTTCCATCTTCTTGTAAGAAATAAGCTATCGTATCTGATTGGTCTTCTACTTTATCAATTAAATTCAATGCTGCAATCTTTTCATTGACATTGGTATTAAAAACAACTTGTTTCAACGTAAAAACCGGTTTTGTAGTATCTTTTATTTTAATATAAAATGGAAGTTCAACACCTGCATAAGTTGCTGATACTTTATACAAACCAATTTCATTTTTTAAATTAGAGAAATTAAGTTTTACTTCATTAATAACACTTTCATTGGCATTGACATAATCCGCGGGATTGTTCGAGATAACAGATCCATATTCATATTCAAATATATCTCTTTTCAATGTCACTGGTGTGATATTTAAAGCAAGAATTGTAAAAAGAGTGCTGGCAACAACAAAAAAACCTAAAACAACACTGATGATTTTCTTTTTCATTATTTGTGTCATTATCTCACTCCTTTCCCTATCATTATATCATCTAATTGTGACATTTTTGTGAAAAGTACCATACTTTTGTAAAATATCTTATTCCTTCATTAAAAAAAAAGCAATAGCAAACGCTTATCAGGTAAAAAAATACAAAAAAGGATAAGAAATTTGCTTATCCTAATCGTTTTAATACTTTATCTTTTCCTAATAATTCCATAGAAGCTGCTAAATCTGGACCATGCATAATACCAGTTGTCGCAATACGTAAAGGCATATATAACATTTTTCCTCTTGCTTTTGCTTCTTTTTGAGTTGCTTTAATACAAGCAAAGATTTGATCCTGCTTAAAATTTTCTTCAGATAATTCTTCAACCTTAGATTTAAATACAGCTAATGTATTTGGAATAGCTTCATCTTTCATAAATTCAACTGCTTCTTCTTCTAAATGAATTTCATCTTCAAAGAATAGTTTAACTTGTTCAACAATTTCTTCACCACAAGAAATATGATCTCTATGCACTTCTACTAATTTTTCAATCCATTCTTCACTTTTATCGCTTAAATCATAAGCTTCTTGTAAAAATGGCAAACATAATTTTGTTAATTGTTTTGTATCTAATTTTTTAATATATTGGCTATTGATCCATTTTAATTTATTTATATCAAAAATAGCCCCAGACTTAGAAATACGTTTTACATCAAATGCTTCAATTAATTCATCTAATGAGAAGATTTCTTGTTCACCTTCAGGTGACCATCCAAGTAAAGCAATGTAATTTAAGATTGCTTCATTTAAGAAACCTTTATTAATTAAATCTTGATAAGATGCATCCCCATTACGTTTCGATAATTTATGTTTTTCATCTTTCATAACAGGTGGACAATGGATATATGATGGTACATCCCATCCAAATGCTTGGTAGATTAAATTATATTTAGGTGTTGAAGATAAATATTCATTTCCTCTTACAACATGAGTGATGTTCATTAAATGATCGTCTACGATATTTGCGAAGTTATATGTTGGATAACCATCACTTTTTAATAAAACACCTTCAGCAAGTCCCGCGTTTTCTACTTCAATATGTCCATAAACTTCATCTTCAAAAGAAGTAATTCCTGTACTTGGAATTGTTTGTCTTACTACATATTTTTCGCCATTAGCGATTCTTTGTTTTGCTTCTTCTAAAGAAAGATGTTTACATGGATCAATGTATCCTAATTCTTCATTATCAGATTCTTCTTTTGCTTTATTGATTGTTTCTTCATCACAGAAACAATAATGAGCTCCCCCTAATTCAACTAATTTATCAGCATATTCTTTATAAATAGCTAATCTTTCAGATTGAACATAAGGTCCCACATTTCCTGGCTTATTAGGTCCTTCATCATAACCTAATCCTGTTTGATCCATAACTTTATAGATCATATCAACAGCACCTTCAACTTCTCTTTCTTGATCAGTATCTTCAATTCTTAAAATAAAATCTCCATGATCATGTTTAGCGATTAAATATTCATATAACGCTGTTCTTAAGTTACCGATATGCATATATCCTGTTGGACTTGGTGCAAATCTTGTTCTTACTTTTGCCATTTCTATACTCCTTTTTTTCTTAATAAAACAACCGCTTGAGCTACCATACCTTCTTGTCTTCCAACAAACCCTAGCTTTTCTCCACGCGTTGCTTTGATATTGATTTGACTGACATCACAATGTAATTTACTTGCAACATTTTCTCTCATTTTTTGAATATGAGGTGCCATCTTAGGTGCCTCACACATAATAATACTATCAAGGTTATTGATCTCATAACCTTCTTGGTTCATCAGTTGATAACAATGTTCCAATAAAACCATTGAAGAAATTCCTTTATATTGAGGATCTGTATCAGGAAAATGTTTTCCAATATCACCAAGACCTAACGCCCCAATAATACTTTCAATAATAGCGTGTAATAAGACATCTGCATCACTATGTCCTAACAACCCTTTATCATGATCAATTTTTACACCGCCAATATATAAATCTCTTCCTTCTACTAATTGATGAATATCAATTGATTGTCCTATTCTAAACATGTTATCACCTTCCGCAAACATTCTAGCACATATTTTCTAATTTATGAAGTATTGGATGTTTTATAATCAAGGAAAATATGGTAAACTAAAACATATAAAAATTATGGGAGGACTTCCTATGGATAAAGAAGAAGTAGTAAGTAAAAATTTTATTGAAAAAATTATAGATCAAGATTTAGAGGAAGGAAAATATGCAAAAATTGCGACACGTTTCCCTCCTGAACCAAATGGTTATTTACACATTGGGCATGCTAAATCAATCTTATTAAATTATGGATTAGCTAAAAAATATAATGGAACATTCAATTTACGTTTCGATGATACAAATCCAATGAAAGAAAAAACAGAATTCGTAGAAAGTATTGTTTCAGACGTAGAATGGTTAGGAGCTAAATATGATGGTGATATCAAATTTGCATCGAACTATTTTGATCAAATGTATGAAGCAGCTGTGCTTTTAATCAAGAAAGGAAAAGCTTATGTTTGTGATTTAAGTCCTGAACAAATTAGAGAATACCGTGGTACTTTAACAGAACCTGGTAAAGATTCTCCATATCGTAATCGTTCAATCGAAGAAAACTTAGATTTATTCGAAAGAATGAAAAATGGTGAATTTGAAGATGGTTCAAAAGTATTAAGAGCTAAAATTGATATGGCTTCATCAAATATCAATATGCGTGATCCTATTATTTATCGTGTCGCTAGAATGACACATCATAACACAGGAGATAAATGGTGTATTTATCCAATGTATGACTTTGCTCATCCAATTGAAGATGCTATTGAAGGAATTACTCATTCAATATGTACTCTTGAATTTGAAGATCATCGTCCTTTATACGATTGGGTCGTTCAAGAAATTGGTTATGAACATCCACCAAAACAAATTGAATTCGCCAAACTTTATTTAACAAATGTTATTACAGGAAAACGTTATATTAAACGTTTAGTTGATGAAGGTATTGTTGATGGCTGGGATGATCCTCGATTAGTCACAATTGCCGCTTTAAGACGTAGAGGATTTACACCTGAATCAATTAAATCTTTTATGGAATTAGTTGGTGTTACAAAAAGTAATTCTTCAAATGATTATGCGATGTTAGAATATTGTATTCGTAATGATTTAAAACCAAAAGCACCTCGTGTGATGGCTGTTTTAGATCCTATTAAATTAGTTATTGATAACTATCCTGAAGGACAAGTTGAATATTTAGATGCGATGGTCAACATGGAAAATCCTGATTTAGGTTATGAAAAAGTTCCATTTGAAAGAGAATTATGGATTGATCGTGATGACTTTATGGAAGAACCACCTAAAAAATATTTTAGATTGTTCCCAGGAAATGAAGTTCGTTTAATGAATGCTTATTTCGTTAAATGTGTTGATTTCGAAAAAGATGAAAATGGAAAAGTAACTGTTGTTCATTGTACTTATGATCCTATTACTAAAAACGGTACAGGATTTACTGGTAGAAAAGTAAAAGGTACAATTCATTGGGTTCCTGTTCATCATTGTAAGAAAGTAACAACACGTTTATATGAAAACTTAGTCGATGAAGAAAAAGGTGTTTATAATGAAGATGGATCTTTAAACTTAAATCCTAATTCATTAACTGTTATTGATGATTGTTATGTTGAACCAGCTATTGAAAAATACAAACGTGGTGATTCGTTCCAATTTGTAAGAAATGGTTATTTCTGTATTGATACAAAAGATTCTACAGAGGATCATTTTGTATTTAATAGAATCGTTTCATTAAAGAGTTCATTTAAATTACCTAAGAAATAAAAAAAAGTGGAGATTGTAAAGACAATCTCCTTTTTTGTATAAAAAAACAATACCTTTCGATATTGCTTTCTTTTTATTATTTATTATATTTACGATCATGTGCCGCTGAAATTAAACCTTGGAATAAAGGTTGTGCACGGTTCGGTCTTGAAGTAAATTCTGGATGGAATTGACATCCTACATAGTAAGGATGATCTTCAATTTCAACAATTTCTACAAGATTTCTTTCCGGGTTAAATCCCGCAACTTTTAAACCATTTTCAACTAAAACATCTTTATAGTTATTATTAAATTCATATCTATGACGATGTCTTTCTTTAATTAATTCTTTTCCATAAAGACGTGCTGCTTGTGTTCCTGGATTTAATTGACATTCATAATCACCTAATCTTTGTGTACCTCCCATATCTTCTAAAGATTGGTCAGACATTAAATTGATCACTGGATTCTTACATAATTCATCAAATTCTAATGAGTTAGCATCTTTAATACCACATACATTTCTAGCATATTCAATGGTAATTAATTGCATACCTAAACAAATACCTAAAAGTGGTACATTATTTGTACGTGCATATTCAATAGCATCAATCATACCAGCAATACCACGATCACCAAATCCACCTGGAACAATGATACCATCGGCATCTTTTAATCTTTCTGCTACATTTTCTTTATTTAATTCTTCTGAATTAATAAAATCAATATTAACAACACTGTTCACATAATATCCTGCATGTCTTAAAGCTTCGTTAACTGATAAATATGCATCAGGCAATTGAACATATTTTCCAACTAACGCAATATTTAATTCTTGGTTTAAGTTTTTAACACGGTTAACTAAAGCATCCCATTCATCCATATGCGCTGCTGGTGCATTGATTTGAAGATGTTGTAATACTAAATCATCCATTTTTTGATCTAGCAACATGCGTGGTAATTCATATAAATTTTCTACATCATAGTTTGAAATAACATTTTGTGTTGGTACATTACAAAATAAAGAAATCTTATCTTTTAATTCTTTTTCAATATGATGTTCACTACGACAAACAATAAAGTCTGGTTGAATACCTAAACCTCTTAATTCTTTAACACTATGTTGTGTTGGTTTTGTTTTTACTTCATGACTTGCCCCAATGTATGGAAGTAAAGTTGTATGAATATAAACGGTATTTTCATACCCTAAATCTAATCTTACTTGGCGGATAGCTTCGATGAAAGGTAAACTTTCGATATCTCCTGTAGTTCCACCAATTTCAGTAATAACGATATCTGCTTTAGAACTACGTGCAGCTGCATAAATTCTTTCTTTAATTTCATTTGTAATATGAGGAACAACTTGTACAGTAGCTCCTAAATAATCTCCACGTCTTTCTTTTGAAATAACGTTACTATAAATTCTACCTGTTGTAATTGATGAGTTTTTATTTAATTGTTCATCAATAAATCTTTCATAGTGTCCTAAATCCAAGTCTGTTTCTGCCCCATCTGCAGTTACAAAGACTTCCCCATGTTGATAAGGTGACATTGTTCCTGGATCAACGTTAATATATGGATCTAATTTTTGCATGAAGACTTTTTGTCCTCTTTGTTTTAAAATTCTTCCTAAAGATGCAGCTGTTAAACCTTTACCAAGACCTGAAACAACTCCACCAGTTACAAATATGTATTTAGCCATTTTCTATCCTCCTCTAGTATCTATAAAAATAAAAAGTGCCTTCCTATGGAAGACACTGTATTGCCCTTTCTTATTTTATCAATATTAAATATTTATTGCAATAATAAATTTATCATTTTTAAACAAAAAAAGGAACACGCGTTCCTCCTTTGCGTATAAGTGAATTTTTGGGAGAGGGGTCACTTATACTTGTTTATTATATTGTCTTCATCTGACATGATTAATATAACAATTCTATATGAATTAATTATGAACTTTATCTTAACATAAAAGAAAAGGTAGGACATACCTACCTTTATCATTATTTATCAAATTTGTTTTTGTAATCGTAAATTTTACGTAAGATATCTTCCATATCTTTAACCATAGGCATTCTAGGGTTAGCTGGCGTACATTGATCTTCGTAAGCATTCATAGCAATTCTATGAACTGATTCTTCCCAAGCTTCTCTTGAGATACCTTGAGATTCTACGTTAGATACAACACCTACTTTGTGACATAATTCTTCACAAGCATCAGCGAACATTTCAACACCTTCAGCTGGAGTTTTAGGATTTAATCCAATTAATTGGGCTAATTCCATAAATTTAACATCAGCTTTATAGTTTTCAATTTTTGGCCAGATATTTAATTTAGTTGGAATAGTTCCGTTATATCTAATTACGTGTGGTAATAAGATACCATTTGTTCTACCATGTGGAATATGCCATTCCCCACCAATTTTATGAGCTAATGAGTGGTTCATTCCTAAGAACGCATTAGCGAATGCCATACCTGCGATAGTTGCAGCGTTATGCATTTTTTCTCTTGCAATTGGAGTACCTTTCTTAACTGATTCTTCTAAGTATTCAAATACTAATTTAACAGCTTGTTTAGCCCATCCATCAGTAAAGTCAGATGCTAAGATTGAAACATAAGCTTCAACTGCATGAGTTAATACGTCGATACCTGTATCAGCAGCGATTGCTCCTGGTAATGACATTACGAATTCAGGGTCAACGATAGCGATAGTTGGAGTTAAAGCATAGTCAGTTAATGGATATTTTTTGTTTTCTTTCTTATCAGTGATAACTGCGAAAGGAGTAACTTCTGATCCAGTTCCTGATGTAGTTGGGATACAGATCATTTTTGCTTTTTTACCTAATTCAGGGAATTTGAAAGCACGTTTTCTGATATCCATGAATTTTTGTTTGATATCATCAAAGTTAACTTCTGGGTTTTCATACATTAACCACATAACTTTAGCAGCATCCATTGATGATCCCCCACCTAAAGCGATGATACAATCAGGTTCGAATTTTCTCATTAATTCTACCCCTTCTCTTACAGTATCAATACTTGGATCTGGTTCAACATCAAAGAATAATTCGATATCTACATGATTACGTCTTCTTCTAATAACGTCTTCGATTTTTTCAACATAACCAAGATTTACCATACTTCTATCAGTAACGATCATGGCTTTTTCCATATGTTTCATATCTCTTAAGTATCTAATTGAATTCTTTTCAAAGTATACTTTTGGAGGAAGTTTAACCCATTGCATATTGTTATTACGTCTCCCTATTCTCTTAATATTGATTAAGTTAACAGCACTTACGTTGTTAGATACTGAGTTATGTCCGTAAGAACCACAACCTAATGTTAACGATGGAATGAATGCATTATATACTGATCCAATACCACCGAATGTTGATGGAGCGTTTTCAATGATACGGATTGCTTTACATGCATGTCCGAATTTTTTAGAAATTTCATGATCTTCTGTATGAATTGCAGCAGAGTGACCTAAACCGTTAAATTCAACCATTGCAGCTGCTTTAGCGATACCATCATCAGTGCTTTTAGCTTTTAAGATAGCTAATACTGGAGATAATTTTTCTCTAGTTAATGGTTCATTTGGTCCTACTTCTTTACATTCTGCACAGATAATTTGTGTTTCAGCAGGAACTTTAAATCCAGCTTGTTCAGCAATCCATTCAGCAGGTTTACCTACAACATTAGGATTTAATTTAGCTTGAGCAACATTGTCTGAATAAGCTTCTGCACCAAACATGAATTTTTCAAGTTTAGCTTTTTCTTCTTTGTTTACAAAGTAAACATGGAATCTTTTAATTTCTTTCATGAAATCACTGTAGATTTCTTGGTCTACGATTGCAGCTTGTTCAGAAGCACAAATCATACCATTGTCGAAAGATTTTGATAATACGATATCATTTACAGCTCTTGGTAATACACATGTTTTTTCAACATATGCAGGTACGTTACCAGCACCTACACCTAAAGCAGGTTTACCACATGAATATGCAGCTTTAACCATTGCGTTACCACCAGTTGCTAAAATAGTTGCAACACCTGGGTGATTCATTAATGCATTAGTTGCATACATAGATTTAATAGATAACCATTGAATACAGTTTTCTGGTGCACCAGCAGCAATAGCAGCATCTCTAATAACGATTGCAGCTTGTTTTGAACTTTCATGAGCGCTTGGGTGGAACGAGAAAATGATTGGGTTTCTTGTTTTTAAAGCGATTAATGATTTGAAAATTACTGTTGAAGTTGGGTTAGTTGTTGGAACGATACCACAAACAACACCTACTGGTTCAGCAATTTCAGTAATTCCAGTTAATGGATCTTCATTGATGATTCCTACTGTTTTTAAATGACGTAAATTATTAGTAACATATTCACATGCAAATAAGTTTTTAACAGCTTTATCTTCAAATACTCCACGTCCTGTTTCGTTAACTGCAGCTTCAGCTAAAATACCATGATGGTCTAACCCAGCTACAGAACATTTAGCAACGATGTAGTCTACTTGTTCTTGTGTAAAATCTTCAAATTCTTCTAAAGCTTTTAAAGCTTTGTTTACAAGGTCATCAACATGAGCATCAGTTTCTGCTTCAGTTGGGACAGCTTGTTGTACAGGTTTTTTTTCTGCCATTTTATTTCCTCCATATTTATTGTGAAATTTTTCATTTGTACACCAACATCTTACATGAAAAACATGCAAAAAACAAGTATTATCGCACGTTTGATGGGTAAAAAAAACAACGTAAGCGATTACATTTTTAACTTCTTGAAATTTTTGTTTGCTATGACAATATTTACACCTTTTTCCTTAAAATAACCATAACGAAAACGATTTGTTACACCCCATGTATTAATATCTAATCCATGTTTTAAATAAAGTGCAATTTCATCTTCATCTAAATAATCTTCTCGTACATGGACATGTAATTTTTGTGTTAAACATAATTGTTTATTCTTTTCATAATCATCTTCAAAAAGATATCCTAAATATAAAGATGAATCAATCGCTCTTAATTTATAAAGAGATTCAATAGAAAAACTCGAAAACAATACTTGATCTAACATTCCCATCTCTTTAATCATTTGATAGCTTTCTAATTCTATTCCTGAATATTGGATCTTATTTGTTTTAATTTCTAAATTAATTTTTATTTTTTTGCCTTTACATAATTCCAAGAGATCTTTCAATGCAGGAATTCTTTGAGGATTTTCCTTTGTTCCAAAATTATAAGTACAAAGTTCATCATAAGTCATATCTTTGATATAACCTTTTCCATTACTAGTTCGATTTATTTTTTCATCATGGCATAAAACAAGAACGCCATCTTTTGTTTTATGAACATCTGTTTCAATTCCATCAAAACCATTTCCAATTGCCTTTTCAAAAGCCAACATTGTATTTTCAGGATATTGATCACTATAGCCCCTATGTCCAAACAACAACATAGTCTCACCTCCTAAAAACATTTTACTCTTTTATTGTTAAGAATACACCAAAAATTTGTTATATAAAAAGCAGACTTTTGTTAAGCCTACTTTTCACACATTATTTTAAAAGAGTCTAAATAATAAAGTTCAACTTCTTGATCACACTCTAAAGAACTCCATTCACTAAAAATCACTATATAATCTAAATGATCAACTTTTAAATGTCTTTGTTTACGTCCATATCCTACAGACTATTTTCGTTCTCTAAAGTAAAATCACTTCTTAGTTTTAAAGAAAATTGATCTTGGATTTTTGAAATGTGTAATTCAAAAATAGTATTTTCTACTGTTGGAATCGTATAATCTACATCAGGAAGTCACATCCAACCAATGAGTATTCTTCTTCCTTTTTCATCCAAGAAAGAGTGAGCTGCATAGATATCAAAACCATTATCAATTTCTTCAAAATCTTTAACATAGTCTTCATTAAAATAACAAGAAACTATAGTTTTTCCAACACCAGCCATTTCCACAATGTCTTTCATTACAAATTTTTTCTTTCATATCATCACCGCATCCATTATAACAAAAAAAGAACACTTTAAATAAAGTCGTGTTCCTTCAACCATAGTGTAATTCCATCATTGATAACATCTTGGCATACTTCATTTGCTACTGCTTTTGCTTCTGGAACTGCATTTCCCATAGCAACACCGGTATTTACCTCTTCTAACATTTCTAAGTCATTTCTTCCATCACCAAAAGCAATTGTATCTTGCATATCTTTATTTAAAGCTTCTACAAGTTTTTTAATTCCTACCGCTTTTGAAACACCTTTTAAAGTCAAATCAAAAGAATAACCTGTTTGATGTCTTTGGATATCAAAATAAGGTGATAACGTTTCTACTAAAACCGGAATATCCTCTTTAGAATTGATAACAATCATACCAATATAAGCTTCTATTTCTTGTGGATCAAAATCATCAATGATTGTTTCATCTTTCATTCCCCAATTTTTCGCAAATTCAACATGTCTTGGTTCATTTCGATCTAAAACATAAATAAAATCATTGCTTTCAAAATAAAAACTAAAATGATGTTCTTTTGATAATTTAATAGTTTCTTCAATTGCTTTTGCTGGAACAATTGCTTTATAAAGAGCTTTTCCTTTATATTCTACATAACCCCCATTACATGTGACATAGCCACTAAACGGATAATTCATAACTCCATCTGTTATAAAACATTTACATCTTCCCGTTGCCAAAAAGACATCATGTCCTTTTTCTTTTAAGACATCAAACGATTGTCTATTTGTTTTTGATATTTCATAAAGACCTTTATTACATTCAATTAATGTTCCATCAATATCAAAGAAAAATAATTTAGTCATTTTCTTCCTCCTAACAAAAAGACAAATGTATAAAACATTTGTCCTAGAATGCTTTTTCTAATGCAACTAATTCAATTTCCATAGGTGTTTGATTACCTAAAAAATCAATAAGAACTTTTGCATTTTCTTTTTCAAAATCAATTGATTCAACTGTTCCACTTTTACCAGCAAAAGGTCCTGAAATAACATTAACTTCATCACCAACAGCATAATCAATTTCAACAGCTGATGTAGAAATACCCATTTTCTTTAAAATAGGATCTAATTCATGTTTTTGAAGCGGGAAAGGTTTTGCTCCACCACCTGAAGAACCAATAAATCCAGATACTCCTGATGTATTACGTACAACGTACCACGCTTCATCAGTCATAACCATTTCTACAAGAACATATCCTGGGAACATATTTGTTACTTTATTAATTTTTTTACCATCTTTAATAATTGTTTCAACATGTTCTGGGATAATAATATTATATAAACAATCTTGTAATCCCATTGATTCAATACGCTTTTCCAAGTTTTCTTTGACTTTATTTTCATGACCTGAATATGTATTAACTACATACCATTGTCTTCCTTCATCATTCATTCCAGTCATATTAAT
>OGPD01000983.1_pt1 | contig 25970 bp, 24 predicted proteins | sample 1552861 | NCBI WGS metagenome assembly OGPD01 (sample SAMEA2580280, study PRJEB22360) | human gut metagenome | biome: human gut; feature: human-associated habitat; material: faeces | place: Denmark | collected 2008/2010
TAATTTCATGGTACAGTTATCAGTTCAGATATTGTTCCATGAATAATTCAGGTTTGTTATTTGACTGAGAATAATTTCTTCTCAGCGTTTCCGACAACTATTTTCTTTCCTTTGACGAGAGTGTAATAGAAACTGTGTAAGTTCTGATGACCTGCACTCCAAATTTTGTCAAATACCAGAATTGTCAGTCAAGGCTGTAACCCTTACCTTGACTGACAATCCGGTATTTAAAACAGGGTAATCAAGCAGGTAATAGAAAAATTATCAGACAACTTACTTACACACTTTTTTAGACATTCCCCCTTTGACACCTTCTCACTTATTCTCTGATAGATTTCCTTTGTCTCTGCGTCATTTTCCCCATTTACAACTAATATTTTTCCATCTATGTTCACGACAACATATGAATGGCAGGAGGCATGAGTGTAGCGGATATAATCTCCGAAGATATCGTTTTTGAAGTTTCCCATAGCATACTTCAGGTTTCCAAAACCATTAGTTCTGTAATCATTATCGTTCTGCAATACATTTTCTTCATAAGAAATGCTATCAATTTGCGAATACTCCCTGTATAATCATTCCATCCTTTTGCTTCAATGTTAAAATCACGATCATTACAACGAATCTGAATGCTTCCCCAAAACAAAGTCCATATAGTAAACACAATAGCGGAAATTGCGATGATCAGATATATCACACTTTTTTTGTATTATACTGAATTTTTAAGCCTTCTCCGGTTGCCAGCTTTTTCTTATAAAAAAAGTAGGAGTAGAGAATGCTAATGATTGCAGCTGCCATAATGCTTATAATATACACAACCAATGCAACCATGCTTTCCCCAAAAAGTCCACAAAGCATACATAAAATACCTGATGCCATCCATAATTTGCCGCTGAATCTATGTGTTTCCCTAAAGTGGAGAGGCCCTATTTTCATCTGAAATCACTAAGACTCTTTCAACTATCATCATCTTTTTTAACCTAAAATCAATGCACATATTTTTTCTCTAAGCAAGTCGATTACAGTATCTATAAATTCTCCAGCAAATAAAATAGAAATCAGAACACCTCCCATACAAGCCAGAAAAGCTGCCTGGAGCCAGTCTTGGTAACAGATCACTGTTCCTATGAGCAACGCCATAATTCCGAATCCCAATATCTTTTTTGCGATTGCCACCATATGTACCAGTAACTTCACTCCGGCACCTATGATTGAAATTATAAACCACAATGGAATCAACAACACTTTTCCTGCCACTTTTAAAATACCCATATATTTCTTCATTCCTTTCGCTTCGCTCAAGGCACAAACAAGTTATGAAAAATGTTGTGCCCCTCCACTTTTTGAATTATAATTCTTATATGGAATAGCAATACACTACAGAGCACGGGAGGAGGAGTGGCGATTTTTTTTCGACCCCGCATATATATATGTGCCGTCATCCTTACAAGCACAAACAAGTGGGACTTTGAGCCCGGACTCTTATCATTGGTAATAAACCATGTTTATTTAGTCGCAGGATGACAGTCAATGTTGCTATCCCTTTTTCATCATCCAGCTCCTGAAGGGATTTCACCGCTTTATTTCTGCCACAATTCAATAATTCCATGATATCTTCAATGGAAAAATAGATATATGCCCGATTTTCTTCATCAAACCACTGATTCTTAATGGATAAAGACATTCTGTCCAGCATCAAACCGTATAAAATCTTCGCATCACTGGAAAGATCCTTGAAGCACTCATTGGTAAATAGAGCTTTGGGTATTCTGTAAAAACTAAACTGATCTGCTTCTGTTCCATAAAAATATTTAAAATTCATTTTTTTGTCCATGTATCTTCCTCCCTTCCTTTCTCTCATAGAAGTCCTTTTTTTAAACTTCTGTATCTCTTCTTTCTTTGGGTTATCTTATTTTGACACCCCTTATTCCTGTTCTCTTTTCCATTGTTCCAGCAATGCCTCAATCACCTTTTCCATATCCGCTTCCGAATAATCTTCTGGAAAATATTTTGTGAGCTTCTTTCCTGATAACACCACTTTTCGTTCCGGTGCTTTTACCGCAATGCAGCTATTGAAAATCGAAATCATAAATCCCTGGTTCACCGGTCCTTCTTCCAACTGCTTTCTCAAAGCTGTAATCTGCTTTGGTTTAACAAATCCTGTATCACGGATATACTCGTAGATCCATTTCTGTATTTCCTTTTCAATGTAGGAAATATCAACGGCAATGGTAAAATTCAATTTTTTTGCATCTACCATATCTAATAATTCTGGAATCAATTCTGTAAGGCGAATGTAGCGCTGAATTTGTTTTGAACTTTCTCCAACTTCTTTCGCTAAAACATCACGTGATACCTTTCCAAAATTCTGGTCATTTTGACCAGAATTCTTCTGAGACGGTCTTCCAGCTTGTCTCTTCATCGCATCCAGTTTCATCTTATAAGCAAATGCTTTTTCACTCGGGAGTAACTCTTCGCGTTGGATATTGGCATCTACCATAGCAATGACCGCATCATCATCGGATAAATCTCTCACAATTGCAGGAATTGTTGCCAAACCAGCTATAACTGCCGCGTGCATTCTTCGATGACCTGAGATCATCTCATATCCATTTTCACCATCAGATCTTAATAAAACTGGTGTCAGTACCCCGTAGGTCTTTACACTCTCTACTAAATCTGCCATCTTTTCATCATCCAATACTTTAAAAGGATGATCTTTAAATGCATGTATTCTGTTGATTTCTATTTCCATTGCAGACTCTTCATTGACCACTCCCAGCAATTCATCAATGCTTGTCAATTTGATTTTTTCTCCGCTTCTACTTTTCATTTTCCAAAACCTCCTGCGTCAGATTTTCATAAGCCATAGATACTTTTCCATTTGGACAATGACAATAAATACTTTTTCCTTCCGCACTTGCTTCAGCTACCTTAACTGACAGTGGAATGACATTTTCAAAGATAGAAATCTTAGATCCATAAGTTTCTCTCACTCTGGAAGCAATATCTTTGGCGTAATTAGTACGAAAATCCACCATTGTCAAAAGAATTCCCTGTATCGTTAGTTTCCGGTTCAATCTCTTCTTTACCATAGAAATAGTCCTGATCAACTGTTGAAGTCCTTTAACCGGCAAATATGCAGCTTGTACAGGTATCAGAACCGTATCAGAAGCTACTAAAGCATTGATGGTCATCATGCCTAAACTCGGCATACAATCAATCAAAATATAATCGTATCGTGATCGCATCGTATCAATATATTCCTTCATGATCAGTTCTCTGCTCATTACATTACTCATGGTTACTTCCAGAGCAGATAACTCAATATTGGCTGGTAGGAGATCCACTTGTTCCTCATGATGTAAAATGCCTTCTTCCTCAGCAATTTCCTCGTCATTGATAATATTCATCATAATAGTTGCAAGTGTAGTTCCAATATCATCCGGTTCTACATATCCAAGACTTGCAGTTAAACTTCCCTGTGGATCCGCATCGATCAATAACACTTTTTTTCCTTGTCTTTCCAATCCTACCCCAAGATTTAAAGTCGTTGTACTTTTTGCAACTCCGCCTTTCTGGTTTGCTACTGAAATTACTCTACACATACTGTTTTCCTCCATTTATTTCTCCCAATTTTCATTCTGCCAGATTTTCAATAATGCTATAATTTCTCGTTTCATCATGGCGGGTGTGTATCTGCTTGGGAAATATTTGTGAAGCTGCTCATTTGTAAAAGCAACTCTCGTGATCTCACCTTTTTTTATCTCACTCATAATTTCCTGCATCTTCTCTAGTGTAAGTTGGTTTTCTTTACTTAACTTTTTAATTCGTTGTGCCTGTGATAAAGATGGAACGGCCTGAGCATAATCCATAGCTTCCAACAATTGTTTTTGCTCCTCTTCCTTCAACGCTGAAATTTCAACTGCCGGATTAAAAGATATCAATTCATCATCCAATTTTTGTAAAAACTCCGGTATTAGTTTCGTTAATGAAATATACCGTTGTACCTGTTTCGGACTATCACCACATTCTTCACTGATAATCTCCACTGTTCTCTTCTTTTTCGTTTCGTGGTCTATTTGGCCTTTTTTCCTGCCTGATTTTCTTTTCAGTACATCATTTTTCATTTTGTAAGCAAAAGCCTTTTCACTAAAACTGATTTTTTCTCTGTGTAGATTGGAATCTACCATATTCAAAATAGCTTCATCTTCATTCATTACACGAATTATTACCGGTACTTTTCGATATCCCAGTAACTCAGCAGCATGTCTTCTCCTGTGTCCCGCTATAATCTCGTAAACTCCATCCGGCACAGGTCTGACAATCAACGGAGTGAGAATTCCATACTTCTCAATACTTTCTTTTAATAAATGCATCTCATTATCATCTTTCACTTGAAAAGGATGATTTTTAAATGAACGAAGTCTTTCAATCTCAATTTCAATGATCTTCTCATCTTCATTCTTCTGGATAAATTCTTTCGTTACTTCAGTCATCATTTCCTCCTTCTTCGGTCAGACTAAAAAATGCTCGTCTGGATCCGATTATTTTTGAAATCAGTTCCAAACGAGCATCTCGTTTTCTATTAGCTACAGCTAATATATTTCTCCATTGTTTCAGCTAATATATGTTTGCAAATTATATTCTGCAAAGGATTTTTCCTTGTATTTACTGTATTTTACATCCCTAAATCACTGGTGACAACAGCTACTTCCCCAAATGTTAGCAATATCTCTGATACAGTCTGTTTGCAAAACGCTATTTTTTATTAGCTGCCAGCTAACAATTATTTCATTGTATTAGCTGAAAATCATCCTCAAAGCAATAAAATCATGCATTTCTCTTATCAAAAAAGCGCCCCATTATTTGCATTTCTGCTAATAATCGAACGCTTTTGACTGGCCGTCTCGTATAGGAATCGAACCTATAATTTAGTCTTAGGAGGACCATGTTATATCCATTTAACTAACGAGACAAAATGCCATTTTCCCTTGAAAACATGCGGTTTTCCGGCTTTTTGGTAATGGCAACCTTTATTTAATTATCAGCTTTTTTCAAGCTGTTAATTACTATTATTTTTCATGTTAGTGACATCAAAGCACTCCCCTATTAGGGTAAAACCTTTGTGTCAATTTTTACTCTTCTTAACTAGATTTGAACCCAAAAGTTTTTTCAGGAAGTGATAACCTTGGTTCCTCCTTAGGAGGCGTGTGCTCTATCCAACTGAGCTACTGAGACATCTATCAAAAATATTAAGTTGTATGCAAAATTTAGACTCGAATCATCTACCGCTTAGGAGGACCCTGTTATATCCATTTAACTAACGAGACAAATGCCGCTTTTCCTTGAAAACATTCTGTTTTCAGGATTTTTGTTATGGCAACCTTTATTTTAATTATCAGCTCTTTTGAAGCTGTTAATTACAATTATTTTACTTTTTTAATATTTGTAAATACCTCATCTATTATAACAGTTTCATCTGTCTGCTACAACCGTTTTTCGTATTTTTCTGAAATCATTTTGCTTCCACTATTTTTTCCATGATTTTTATTTTTGTTAGTTTTACGTTAAATTCTGGTTTTTATTTTTGTTAAGTTTTTCTCTCTATTTTAAATCTTTGTCATTTATTTTAAATGACTGTAAGGTCTATTGTATGTGTTTTTTTCAAATGCTACGATAACTATCGGCATGTGACCGTCTTTTACTGTCACGGCATCATACGAATAAAACAGGAACTTTTACAGGAGGTTATTATGAAAAAACGAATCGTTCAATTACAGATCGGCGCTGCGGCGATTGCAGCAATTCTCGGAACGGGAAGCGTTATAAATGCATTTCCGTGTTCCGCCGCTTTGGTCACTGCTTACGCAAAAGAGCAGAATACCGAGGAAAATGTAACCGTAGTCAATGAAAAGACAACATGGAAATATCTTGACAACAACACAGATCCGGCATCCGGGCTGTCCTCGCTCACTGCTTGGACTACTCCTGATTTTAATGACTCTGCATGGAAGTCTGCCGCCGGAAAATTCGGTGCGAAAAGGGGCGCTCTTACATCTTTTAACGGATTTACTCCGACAGTTCTTTTACAGCAATATCAAGATCAAGAAAACAGCAAATGTACTCCGACATTTTTCTTCCGTACAACTTTTAATGCACAAAATATTGATCAGATCACTTCTGTCACAGGAACTCTTTTCCATGACGACGCTGTTGCCGTTTACTTAAACGGACAGTTGATCACTTCAGCCGACATGCCGGATGAAAAGCATGAAAATAATCTTTATTATGCAGGAGTAAGCGCAGGAGCTCCTAAAGAAGCTTCAGTTGTTCTTACAAAAGATCAACTGAAAAGCATCTTAAAAGAGGGATCAAACGTTCTTTCTGTAGAACTTCATCAAGACCGTGAATCCAGTTCTGATATTTACTTTGAATTTCAGAATTTGTCTTTAAACTATAATGAAAATAATACAGACGGCGATAACAGCGGAAGCAATGATGAAAAAGTAACGCAGAAATCTATTTTTCTAACTGTAGGAAACGATACGTCAAGTCAGGGAATTACGTGGTACGCCGACACAGAAACGGCAGGAGAAGTTCAGTATGCGGTAAAAACAGGCGATACATTCCCTGAAAATTACTTAACTGTACCCGCTTCTTCAACAGCTGCAAACGAAAAAGGATTCTATTCTAATCAAGCGGTTCTTACAGGACTTCTTCCTGATAAAGAATATGTGTATCGTGTAAAAAATGGCGATACAATCAGTGATATTTATAGTTTTACTTCCGGAAACAACGACGGTTCTTATGAATTCGCCTTCGTAGGAGATCCTCAGATCGGCGCCGGCAGCACAGACAGCGATATTGAAGGATGGAATGAAACTTTGAAAACTATTTCTTCAAAATTTAACGCCGACTTTCTTCTTTCAGGCGGAGATCAGGTAAACACGGCCTCAAATGAAACACAGTATACAGGATACATAAATGAGTTGTTTACTTCCCTTCCGAGCGCTACGACAATCGGAAACCACGACTCAGGTTCTGCCGCATATAATCAGCATTTTAACCTGCCAAACGAAAGCGCTGATAAAGGACAGACAACTGCCGGAAGCGACTACTGGTTTGTTTACGAAAATACACTTTTCATTAATTTAAACTCCAATGACAGATCCACCGCAGAACATAAAGCATTTATCGAAGAAGCAATCGCTGCAAATCCGAATGTAAAATGGAAAACAGTTGTTTTTCACCATTCTATTTTCTCAACTGCAAGTCATGTTGACGACGGCGATATCATTACAAGACGTAATGAACTTCCTCAAGTTTTCAAAGATCTTGATATTGATGTTGTATTAATGGGACATGATCATGTTTACACAAGAACTTATATGATGGACGGAACAACTCCTGACACAAGTAAAGGAGTTCAGAGCAGCGTTACAAATCCGACAGGAATTCTTTATCTTACCGCAAACTCTGCTTCCGGTAGTAAATACTATGATATCAAAGCTCCGAATGCCGAATATTCCGCTAAGATGGATCAATCTTACAGAAGAACGGTAACAGATATTAAAGTGACAGATACTTCTTACACAATGAAAACTTATTACGCCGATGATCTATCTTTATTAGATGAATTTACAATCTACAAAGCGGATAATACAGCTCTTCTCAATAAGATAAATGAACTTAAAAATATGAATTTATCGGAGTCTGATTATACAAAAGACAGTTGGAAGTCCTTTTCCGATGCTCTTACATCAGCAGAAGAACTGTTAAAAAATTCTGATGCCACACAAGATATGCTGGATGCATCGCTTTTAGATCTTCAGACAGCTTACGAGAATCTTGTCAAAACCGATGATCAAAACGGTAATGATAACAATGGTAATAACAATAACGGCGATAACAATAACGGCAATAACAATAACGGCAATAACAACAACGGCAATAACAACAATGGCAATAACAGCGGCAATAATAATGCCAACAACAATAACAACAGCAGTAATAAAGCAAATACTTCTGCTCCGTCCGCAAAAACCGGCGATATCACCACTTTTGCTCCGATAGCTTTGCTGCTTGCCGCATCACTTTCCGTTATTGCATTTATTACAAAAAGAAGGAGATCTGCTTAAGATCAGATGGGATAAAATGATGTTGAGAAAAATAAAGCAAAACTATATTGTACTGATACTTATTTTCCTCAGTGTCCTCACTATACTTATTCTTCAGAATTTCGGGTTTAAAAGCTATTCTCGATACAGCACAGATACACTCCACTACGACAAAGGTGTCGTAGTGGAGATTTCTAATGAGGACATTGAATATGATAAAGAACTTAAAATTTACCTCGGCAGTCAGGATTTAAAAATAAAAATGTCCGAAGGAATTCAAAAAGGTAAAATTATAGAAGTAACAAATTATCTAACGAAAACACATAATGTTCATGCGAAAATCCATATGCCTCTTATTATCAATATCGATCAGCCTGATAATATTGAGCCATATTATACTGTATACAATTATGACCGCACATTTTCTCTTTTTGCATGTGCCGCCGTTCTTGCAGCCGCGATCTTTTGTATCGGCGGAGGAAAGGGATTAAAATCAATCGCAGGGCTTCTTTATTCTATGCTTCTTATCATTGAATTTCTCCTGCCTGCCGTATTCTCAGGATGGCCGCCGATCGCATCCAGTATCATATGTGCCATACTGTCCACGGCAGTTACTCTTCTTCTGTTAAACGGACAAAGCGGGAAAACATTTTCCGCGATTTTATCTACAATGATTGGAATGTTTTTTGCGCTTATTCTTTTCCTTATCACATCTGCCATGATCCATGTGGACGGATTCAGTTCGGCAGATGCCGAAGGTTTGATTTTAATACATGAAGAAACCGGTCTACAGATTAAAGACGTTCTTTTTGCGGGAGTTGTAATTTCTTCTCTCGGTGCGATCATGGATGTCGGAATGTCTGTCGTTTCATCACTTTACGAAATTTATCACCATAATCCGACTCTTACTGCAAAAGATATTTTCAGATCCGGTATAGAAATAGGAAAAGATATGATCGGAACAATGACGAATACACTGATCCTTGCATTTACAGGCAGTGCATTCATCACATTACTTGTGTTCCTCTCATATCAAGTACAATTTAACCAACTTATCAATTCTAATTATCTCAGCATCGAAATTGCTCAGGGACTATGCGGAACATTCGGAATTGTTCTGACAATTCCAGCCGCCTCTGCCATCTCCGCATTTATGCTGACTCGAAAAGTCGCCCCGCTCCACCCGTAAAAATGGGGGCTAGCAGAACGACTATAAGCCTTTATTACTAGGCCAGCGTCTCCAGACGCTGGCTTTCATCTCGGCCTCTTAAGATTGGTAGATTTGTTGTCTGTTTTCTAAAGTACTTTCTATATACATAATTTGAGGTATACAAATACAAAGAATTAGCGTTACAACGGAAATTGCAATCCACTCCTTAAAGGGGAAAGTAAATGTAAAATAGGACAAATTATTCCGAATTATCATCCCCGCTCCCACATTAATAATTTCCCCTGCCGTCAGTAACAGCACCTGCAGGATACTCCAATAGTATATCCCCTCCATAATTAACATTCCTCTTAACTGCTTTCTGGTCATACCGATACAACACATTACGGCGAATTCTGATCTCCGGGAAGCACTGTTCGCCAAAATGATATTAATATAATTGACAACTCCCAGTAAGAGGAGACTCAGGCTGAACGCACACATTACATCCATTCCGGCTTCCATATAGCTTTCTGCTTCTCTGATCTTATCGGCGGTTCGGGAAAGGTAATAAATATTATAGTCCTCCTGACCGTTATTTTCGTTTTGAACCAATTCCGCCAGTTTCTCTGCTGCCGCTGTCTCTTTCCCTTTCTTCGCATCAACGCTAGTATTAAATATCTGTTTGAGCATTCCAAGCCTTTCGTACCCCTTCTCGCTGATTAAAAAATAGTGAAAGCTCTCGTCATCCCAACTCATATTTAGCTCCGGAAAGCCTTTGGCAGTGGTATCAAGATATCCGGAACAGATAAATTCGACTCCGTTTTGCCCTGTAGTATCAGCCGGAAAAACATGAGCAGGTTTCCCTTTCATTTTAGCTGCATCCGCCTCCAATGTTTCAGATAAGCCATGTTTATGTAATACGATGATTCCACTGCCAGCCCTCAACGCATCAAAATCAATATCCTGTCGACTTTTTTTAGCATAACTATCCAATAAATCAATGGATTGATCGTCAAGCACCTGAATTGTCATTCCATTATTCGGAGCACTATTTTCATACACCATATTCTCAATCGGCTGTATATAATCCTCACTATAGTCATAGGAAGCATAGCATCCATATGTAATATGCAGACTGCTTTCCTCTATTTCAGGCAGCTCGATAACCTTTTGAACTACAGATTCATCAAATAACGGGGAATTCTGATCCGTTTGTTCCTCGTCTGTGTTTTTATAAGGAAACAGATAATTTTCAACGGCTTCCTTTTGAGTACCGATTTCAAAGTCTGGGCTTTGCGAAAATTCATTTGTCAGGTTCGTTCCATTCATAATAAATCCGGCGAGCATTATAGTTTCACATCCCATAAAGAGTGATACCACTGTTATAATGAACTTTCTCTTTGAATTCCAAAGGTTGTACCATGCCATTTTACATATAGAAGCTCCGCGGATTGATTTTCTTTCTTTTCTTGAAGAAATCTCCTTTGCCTGATATCTGTATGCGTTGAGCGGACTTATATTTTTTAATTTACTGAGTATATATTTACTTGCAGACAGCAGCATCAGACCTGAAACAACTGCCGCACCAATTAAATACTGTGGGTAGAATACCATCTGCACTTCCAATTTCCCATACTGCTTCAAAAATAAATTTTCAAACAGTCCCGGGAAAACAAATATACCAACTAAGGTACTTAAAAACGCTCCTCCCATAATGCCGGACAGCAGGATGATTATATTTTGACGAAACACCATTTTCTTAAGTTGTTTACGAGTTAAACCAACAACCATCAACAATCCGAAATTATTCATATCCTTCGCCAGAGAAATAGAAAGCACATTATATATCAATAAATAGACGCTCGCCAATAATATAACTGAACATGCTATCGCCGTTCCATACCCGCCTATAAACTGCGTTATAGATTTCATTCCTGCCGAATCGGTTGCCACAAACTGCTGCTGTGCATTGTCTAATTCAATGTCTCGATACAGTTTTTTTTCCAATTGGTCACCGCTAAAAAGCTCCGATTTAACAGTAAGAGCAAGTTTTGCCGGAAACCTTGGAATTTGTCTCATATCCAGATATTTCTCTGAAAAGTATACTGTTGGAATATAAAGAGAACTATCAATATAATCAGTGTAATATCCAGATAAAGTGAATTTCTCCGTAAGTTCTTCCCCTCCATTGACAGACCAGTCCTTAAATAAAATCTGAGCTGATATTTCCATACCTGTTTGCGGATTTGAAATGCCCAATTTTTTCAATAGGCTTCTGGACATCATGATATCGTTTTCAGATTTTGGATAATTGCCTATTATATGGTCATAGGCTGGTCTGATCATTTTTTCCCATACAGTTTGATCAACAACTTTGCACGATGCTAAAAATTTTCCTTCCTGTTGCCAATCTCCTATACTATATTGCCATCCATAATCTTCAATATAGTCTGGATAGATCATCTGGTCATACTGCCTTTTGCTTGCATTCTCTAAATAAACTGCAACTGCATTCCCTGATTCCCGAATATTTTTTACAGTGTCAACAGCTATTTTCCCTTTGGCTATGCTAAACGCAGAAAAAAGGACAAATACGGAAAGGGCAACTGCAAACGATAATAGAATTATTTTTTTGTGATCCCATCTACTATTCGCTTTCGCTAATTCAGTTATTTCCTTATCTTTCATCCTTATATCCGCCCTGCCTTTCATCTGAAATTTTCCCATCTTCGATCCGGATCATACGATCGGCTCTGTGCGCAATGTCCACATTATGTGTTACCATCCCTATCGTCTGATTATATTTTCTGGCCATATTCCCTAACAGGGAAATCACTTTTTCACTATTCTCAGAATCAAGGCTTCCTGTCGGCTCATCGGCCAGAATAATTGCCGGTCTTGTAACCAGTGCCCGGGCGATTGCAGCCCTTTGTTGCTGTCCTCCCGACAGTTCATCCGGCATTTTAAAAATCTGATCGTCAAGTCCCAACTCATCAATAAGTTCTTTTACAAATTCAGAATCAATATCTGCATGATCAAGTTCCAACGGAAGAACAATATTTTGATATATATTCAAATAGGGAATCAGATTAAATCTTTGAAAAACAAATCCTATATTGCGCCTCCTGAATATTGTTAACTCTTCATCATTCATGGAAGACAAAATTCTTTTGTTTATTTCTACTACTCCTTCCGTAGGAAATTCATTCCCGCCAACTATATTTAATAGCGTTGACTTCCCACTTCCGGAAGGTCCTGTAATAGCCAGAAACTCTCCCTTTTTAATATTCAGATCAATACCGTTGATAGCATTGACTTCAATCTTTCCACTTACATATTTCTTTTTCAATGAAATTACTTTAACGATATCCATAATATACATCTCCTGTTTAGAGGAAATTCAAACTTCCATCTTAAATTTTCTCTGCACTGCTCATCTTGATTACTATAAATTTATGTATTCATCAAGCGGCAATTTATTACTTACCAAAAACTGTAAAATTTGAGCATCCCCAAAATAAAAGTTCTCAATGTTTCCATTCTCGATGTGATATAACATTGGAACAGCCGCAATAATAAAATTATCTTTTGTTGCATCTGTATAATCTATAATGGGTGATTCACGAACTGCGTATATTTTCCCTATCACTTTATCTTCATTCAATTTGACAAAATCCTTGTCTGCCGCTTTTATTGTATAATCCAAGGGAGAGTATTTATTTTTCAGTGTATTTCTGGTAAGGCCATCATAAAAGATATTTTTCCCATTCACTACTTCACCTATTTCTTCATCATATTTTATATGATGGTTTGTCCAATCATAATCTTTGGCGTCCTTATTTTCATCCGCTTGAGTATCTAAAACAAATAAGCTATTGGATTTTGCAAATTGTATAATTTCATCTTTTACGTTATCACAATAGGGGCATCCGCTTCTTTGCGCGTACACATAAAAATTCCCCGGCTTTTCAAAAATCTCATCCATCGTAATAGTATTTAATCCCTCATATGCATTAGATCTTTCTATAGCAAAGATATTTCGATAAAGTAATACTCCTGCCATACATATTATGATAGTAGTACATATAATTCCTGCAATATACGATTTTTTCTTCATCTATATCCCTTCTCTCTTTTATATTGGCTTTACCTGACCATCTTTTACTATAAATACCGAATCACAGCTTTGCGCTGTTTCAAAACGGTGTGTTATAAAAACCACAGTTGATTTTGCCAGATAATCAATAATCGAATTATTAACTAATTTTTCTAATTCGATATCTAAGTTACTTGTCGCCTCATCTAATAAAAGTATCTGCGGTTTTCTCAATATAGCACGCGCTAACATTAATCTTTGCTTTTGACCTGTGGATAAATTACTGCCATTTTCTTCTAACACTGTATCATATTGGAATGGCAAACTCATGATATAATCATGTATCTTAACAATTTTACAAGCCTTCTGTATTTCATTTATATTATCGTAATCCTTATTTCCCAACAACAGATTTTCCCGTATAGAAATATTAAACAGCGATGTGTCCTGAGAAACATACGCGATTTTATTTCTTATAATTTCTGTGCTTATATCTTTTAAGTCTACCCCATTTATGCTGATATTTCCTGTTTCAAATGTATACAGTTTTAATAATAATTTAGCAATCGTAGATTTTCCTGTGCCGCTTGCTCCAACAATCGCTATTTTAGCCCCGCTCTTTATCTGTAATGAAAAATGTTCTAATACAGGCTTATCAGGATCGTATCCAAAGGATATATTTTGAAAACATACATCATATCCGTTATAAAACGGAGCATTAGCATGATTTGTTTCCTCTTTCTTCCTGCTTTCTTCAGGTTCTAATTCCATAATCTCTTGTATTCTTTCTTCTGCGACAAGTGCCGTTTGCAATTCCGTTTGCAAATCAATAAGATTTCTGACAGGCTCCAAAAAATATACAATTAATGCATTAAACGTAATTAGCCCGCCTATTGTCATATCACCTAAGAAAATATTATATGCTCCCAGACATAAAATAACTATTTCGCCACTAAGTCCAATCAAATCTTTCAGAGCATATTGAATATTTTCTAATTTCCCTAATTTATATATATTTTCTAAATATGCCGTAAAACTTTTTTCAATCGATTTATAAGAAAATTTTTCTGCTCTATATAACTTAGTTGTCAATGCCCCACTAAGGAAATCAATAATTTTAGCGTTGTTTTGAGCCTCGCTTACGAGCTGTTTTCTACTGTAAACCGAATACTTTCCCTTAAATATCCATACGACCACTATATACAGCAAACAAATGACAATTATTCCAATAAACATATTTAAACTTTGCGTATATAGGATATAGCCGGCTGCAATTACCGATATAGCATCTACAAATACAGTTAAAACTATTTTTGACAACAGTGTCTGCACGATTTCTATATCCTGAAATCTTGATGATATTTCTCCTACTTTGCGATTATCAAAAAAACTTTGTGACAGCTTCAGTATATGTTCATAAAATTTCATTCCGAGGTTTTGGTTTATGTGCTTTCCTAAAATTAACGACATATCTACTCGCAGGATATTCAGGATAATCTTGGCAATTATCAAAAGAAGAAATGCTTCTGAAATAATTACCAGGCTATTAAATGCATATTCCGGCAAAATTTTATCAATCAATATCATATAATAGAATGCTGTACTGATATTAAGCACTGTATGTACCAGTGAAATTACTACAATTGATATACACAATTTTTTATTTGGACGTAATAATTGAAAAAGATTTTTTACCGTCGAAAATCTTTTATAATCTTTCTTAAACTTTTCTGTAGGAGATAAGAGCATTAAAGCTCCTGACCATCTATATCTTCTGGATTTTATTTCACAATTTTTCCGTCCCCAAAACTGGTCTCTGGGGATTTCAACAATCCCTTCCGCAGGGTCTGATATAATAATGGTATTTCTTTTTATTTTAAAAATGACGACATAATGTAACAAATCTTCGTCCACAATCATGTGAGCAATACATGGTAAACTCACTTCACTTAAGCAATCTTCTCCTTCATTCTCTACACTTTTTATTGCTACCGGCTTAAATCCTATTGATGCTGCTCCATCAGATAAAGCACGTAAGCTTGTTCCCATAGAATTTGTTCCTGTTTGTTCCCGGATTTTCGCTATTGATACGCTTCCTCTATAATATCTTGCAACCATTGCTAAGCAAGCTGGACCACAATCTGACATATCATGCTGCCTTATATTAATAAATCCCATGTTACCTTTATCTCCCAAAAATTCTATTACGCATTAAGCGTTTTCCAAAGTACAAAGTCAAATGAAAAATGATATCATAGATTTAGCCTGAAAGTCTTCTTGTAACTCAATCCCGGTATAATAAAGATATCATTACCAAAATGTATCATCCATCTTATATATGTATATAGTTATTGGATGAATTATTGATTCCGGCGAAATAGGAATATTTCAGCCGGAATCAAATTTCCAGTCAGAGCTTAATTAAAGTACTTTGTGCAGTTGTGCTCATAGCAATACTTGATATACTCTTTTTTCTGCGTTTTATTAAGAGCGTTATACGTTCTTGTAAATTCGCCTTTTGATCGTGGGCACGAATAGTATCCACCCTTGATTTCTCCCATTTCTTCTTTGGTTAATTTCTGAAATCCTTTCATTTTACCTTACCTCTTTCATTTAGAATTTGTAAATCATGAGCTTCTTGATTTTATTTTTTTACAATATCATTATTTTTTTGATTTTTCAAGTTATTTTTAATTTATTATTGTTAAATTGTTTTTACAATATCTTATTACTTTTTTTTTATTTATATATTTACAAATAACCTATTTTATGAAATAATATTAACGACTTTACGGCGAAGGAGGGAGAAAGTTATGAAAAAGCGATTTACAAAAAAAGAACTTGAAATCCTGAAAACATTATGGAATAGTGCTGCCCCCATGATTGCCTCTGAAATTGCAAAGGCGAATAACGCATTAAACCTCAACACAGTACACGCATGTCTGCGTAGTCTGTCTGATAAAGGCGCAATCAAGGTAGATGATATTGTTTATAGCGGAACTGTATTAACACGAAGTTATGTTCCTGTAATTACCAGTGAAGAATATTTTGGCGATCTTTATAATGATATTCTTGGTACAAAGAAAGAGAACCTACTGCTTCGCTCACTAATAGATACGCAAACTGATATAACAGAATTAGAAAATCTTGAAAAAATAATAGCGCAAAAAAAGAAAGAATTATCAGAAAGGAACAACTAGATGTAATATGACCCTTACGTTTGGACCATTTTTTTTATGCTTTTTTATTACCTGTTTACTGAGTTGCTTTTTGCACTTTATATTATATAGGAGTATGTATTTTCCACGAAATACAATGAATTTACTGTTTATGGGAATTCTAGTTATACTTATTAGGATGCTGTTCCCGCTCAACTTTCCATTTACACATTCCATTTATTCATATCATATATTACCGAAACTCATGGAATTTACCACTGAACCATTGATGAGCAGCAATTTAACAGTTCAAGGTCTTTTAGTAGGAATTTGGAGCATTATAAGCATCTTACTTCTGATACGATTTTTATTTCAATATAGAAAAGTGCATCAGTATCTATCTTTATTTTATATTCAGAATACTAACGAATGGAAATGGTTATTTAATATTTGCAGCAAACATTTTACAAAACCGATAAAAATTGCCATTATAGATAAAAGAATTTCCCCAGCAGTTATTGGCTTGTTTAACCCAGTTTTAATTCTGCCGGACACCAAATATTTTACTAACGAAGAGATGGAATATATATGTATGCATGAAATATCTCATTTTAAACAACGGCATTTATGGATATCGTTATTGATGGAGATTATATGCTGCATTCACTGGTGGAATCCTGTAATAAAATATTTGAAAAGAGATTATATGCTTTTTTTAGAGCTTTCTAATGACTTGCACCTTATTCAATCATCTCCTAATTTTAATACTATACATTATGCCGAACTGATTATAAAAACAGCAAAACAAATTACTATCGGAAATCTGTCTCATTTCTGTAGTCCAGCAAATTTTGTCGTAAGAAATAAACTGATTTTAACAACAAGAATCAATTACATACTAAACTATGGGACAAAAAAAACTTTTAAAGAAACGCTGCACTCTCTGGGCGGAATTCTCATTATTGGCTTTGCCATTGTTTTTTCTTTTCTTTTTGTACCTGAAGTATCTTATCGCCAAATACAATCTTCTGCAGAAGCTGATATTTCAGAAATAACTAAAGATAACGCATTCATTTTAAAAACAGAAACTGACTATCACGTTTATGTGGACGGAAAATATTTTGCGACTATTCATTCCATACCGAAAGAACTGAAAAATATACCACTTTATATGAAAGGAGATTACCATGAGAAAGAATAACACTATTTATAAACATACTTTTCAGACCTTTATTATTTTTTTATTACTTTTATGCATGATCCCGTGTTTACCAGCAGATGCTTCACCTTTTGAAACTTCCGTTTCTGTTTCTGACACTGATAATGATATCTTAAGCATAGAAACAAGGGCTTCTGATATTGGATGGAGATATAAATCTGTCAATGGTGTCTTATATAAACGTAAATATGATTACACATTAAGAAAATGGATTGGAAAATGGATTCGTGTCGATTAAATACTACTATTTTACCGTCTGCCAACAAATCTGCAGGCGGTAAAATAATATACGAAGAGACTGTAACAAATTCTGTGTAAACTAAAGATATGATATATATCCTCTTGGATTGATGTTAAAATAAATATTAATCTAGGAGGATATTTTTATGGCACGAAGAAGAAAAATGGATCCAGAACGTAAAGCGTTCATCAATAGCTTACTGGAGTATTATCAACCGAAAGATGCACAGGATATACAAGAAATGTTGAAGGATCTGCTGGGAGAAACTCTGCAGGGAATGCTTGAAGCAGAAATGGATGATCATTTAGGATATTCCAAGTATGATTACAAAAACAAAGAAACCGATGACAGCAGAAATGGTTACAGTCCTAAAACAGTAACTTCATCAATGGGAACGATTGATCTGGATATTCCAAGACACCGAAAAGGTGAGTTCGAACCACAGATTGTCAAAAAGAACCAGACAGACATTTCCAATATCGAAGACCAAGTACTTTCCATGTATGCAAAAGGAATGACAACTAGAGATATCTCAACCCATTTGCGTGACGTGTACGGTGTAGAAGCTTCTGCTGAAATGATTTCCCGGATGACAGACCGTATCCTTCCGCTGGCAAAAGAATGGCAAAATCGACCATTAGAGCGCAAATATGCGATTGTTTTTATGGATGCCGTCCACTTCAATGTTCGCGAGGATAATAGAACAGTCAAAAAAGCTGTTTACGTTGCCGTCGGGATAAAGTTGAATGGTAAACGTGAGGTTCTTGGTATGTGGATCGGTGGTAATGAAAGTGCGAAATACTGGCTTGGTGTGCTTAACGAGATCAAAAACCGTGGTGTGGAAGACATCATGATAGTGTCTGTTGATGGGTTAACTGGATTTGGAGATGCGATTCATGCTGTATTTCCAAAAGCAGAGATACAGCGCTGCATCGTTCATCAGATCCGCTACTCGACTAAATTTATTTCCTACAAAGATTTAAAGCCTTTTATGGCTGATCTAAAGTTAGTATACAAGGCAGATACTGAAGATTTGGCACTTTCCGCACTAGATGATCTAGAAGCAGAGTGGGGAAAGAAATATCCGGCCTCTATAGCTTCCTGGAGAAATAACTGGTCACAACTGTCCACGTATTTCAAATATCCGTCAGAAATCCGGAAACTGATATATACAACGAATTCCATTGAAAATTTCAATCGTCAGCTCCGAAAGGTAACAAAAGCGAAGGCGATTTTCCCAACAGACGATGCTCTGTTTAAGAGTCTTTATCTGACCATGATGGATACTACAAAAAAATGTACCGGAAAGGCCTGGGATTGGGGCTTGACCCTGGATCAGCTATGCATTTACTTTGAGGACCGGATCAGACCAGAGGATATTGACTAGCATAAAACATCCTACATATCAAGGATAGATAAAACGCCCGTTTTTAACGGGCGCCCTTGACATGCAAAATGATCCATGCTAGAAAATAAACAAGGGCAGAACGGCTCAAGCTGCCATTCTGCCCCATCTAATCATATACGATTCTAATTAAACCTGAGATTTTTTCATCAATCTGAGAGGTTTACACAAAATTTGTTACATTACCTATACGAGACTCCCGAGGAAAATCCCGGCTAAAAACTGCAGAACCCCAGCGCGTTTTCCCTCTTTTCTTCATCTGATCCCGCTCTCCACCTGCTTTTTCTATCTTTTTTCCGTCTCACCAGCATATTGTTTTTTACTTTATCTGTTGTTCCTTTTATCCTTAGACATAACTCCGCACTTGCAAAAAACTCCTGACGTTTGTCAACAAAAGCTCTGCTGTTTTCTGAATCATCCTTCCGACCAGAAATGACGATTTCCAAATTTATACTTCAGATTTGCATGCCTGTCGAACATCATCAGCGCCATTTACGATCACCTGAACGCGCCTTTATCGCTTTCGGTGATTCCATTTACTTCTCTTAAAAGTTAATGTATCCTTGCAGCCATATCGTTCCTTTAAAGCGCCTTCCGATCTCAGGTTCTCCCATCGTCTCGGATACGGGAACACATATATCAAATTGAAGTTCATTTACATTAAGCTTCATCTGATAAACTTCCCTGTTCGTGACGATGTTTTTTCGTCTGCGGACTGCCAGTATCTCTCCCATGATAGAATAAAGATCGCACTCTATTCCATACGGCATAAAATACGTATCCACTATAGAAAATATATCCTCATTTGCAAGTCTTTTTGAAACTTGAGAATACATATCTATATCGTCTAATGTCAGTGTTTCTATTGCGCTCTGATCTCCGTTTCTTGCTGCATTAATGAGCATCTTCCGGTTATCCGAAGCTTCTTTTTCCGACCTTACGCTTTTCTCGTCTTTGCTTACCGGAAGCAATATCATTCCTGATAAAGCAAGCCCGGATAAAGTAACTGACGTCGTCGGATCTGCCGGGAATCCGGCCTGACGCTCTCTCATATATTCGATTCCGTTCTGCACCGTAAATATCAGACTTATTCCGATCTTAGAATCTTCACACATTCCGAGATATTGTTCTTTTTCAATTTTTCTCTCTACGGCAATTTCTGCATATGTGCTTATACCGCTTCCTTCAAAATACGGAAAATAATAATAAGGATCAAAATATTCTCTTTCATCTAATCCGCCGCACAGTGCAATTCCCATACTTTGTCCGTATTCTTTTTTCAGCTCACAGAAATCTTCTCCCGGCTTATAAGAAACTATTGTCTGATGAGTACACTGCTCTTCAACTTCTTCCAACAGCTTTTTTAAGTCTGATCTTGTTTGAATATTATCAAATCCTAACGCTTTTAAATACTTATGCATCTATTTTTCATCTTTCTGTCTTGATTGTTTTCAGATCTTTTTACTCTTATTTTTTCTTGACTTCTATTTTCTCATTTCCGCCCATATACGGTCTGAGAACTTCAGGAATTTTTACCGATCCGTCAGCCTGAAGATTATTTTCCAAAAATGCAATCAGCATTCTCGGCGGAGCGACAACTGTATTATTCAGTGTATGTGCAAAATAGTTTCCGTCTTTACCTTTCACGCGAATACCGAGACGTCTCGCCTGTGCATCTCCGAGATTTGAACAACTTCCTACCTCAAAATATTTTTTCTGACGCGGAGACCACGCTTCTACATCTACAGACTTCACTTTCAAATCTGCAAGATCTCCCGAACAACACTCAAGTGTTCTTACCGGAATATCCATAGAACGGAACAGATCAACTGTATTTTTCCACAATTTTTCATACCGCTCCATACTTTCTTCCGGTTTGCAGACAACGATCATTTCCTGTTTTTCAAACTGATGAATACGGTATACTCCTCTTTCTTCGATTCCGTGAGCTCCTTTTTCTTTTCTGAAACAAGGTGAATAACTTGTCAGTGTCTGTGGAAGTTCCTCTTCCGTAAGCTGTGTATTAATAAACTTTCCGATCATAGAATGCTCGCTTGTTCCGATAAGATAAAGATCTTCTCCTTCAATCTTATACATCATCGCATCCATTTCCGCAAAACTCATTACGCCTGTAACAACATTACTTCTAATCATAAACGGAGGTATACAATATGTAAAACCTCTGTTGATCATAAAATCGCGGGCATAAGATATCACTGCCGAATGCAGTCTTGCTATATCTCCCATAAGATAATAAAAACCGTTTCCTGCAACTTTTCTCGCACTGTCAAGATCAATGCCGTTAAACGCTTCCATAATCTCTGTGTGATACGGAATTTCAAAATCAGGAACTACCGGCTCTCCAAAACGCTCGAGTTCTACATTCTCACTGTCATCTTTTCCAATCGGAACAGACGGATCGATAATATTCGGAATGGTCATCATGATTTTCTTGATTTTTTCTTCAACTTCTTTTTCTTCTACAGACAACTCCTCGATTCTTCCTGCGCTTTCACTTACTTTTTTCTTAAGAACTTCTGCTTCTTCAAATTTTTTCTGAGCCATCATTGCTCCGATTTCTTTTGAAGATTTATTCTTTTCTGCACGAAGAGCTTCTACTTCCTGCTTTATCTCTCTGTTTCTTAAGTCTAATTCAATTACTTCATCAACAAGAGGAAGTTTTTCATCCTGAAATTTATTTTTAATATTTTGTTTTACGATTTCTGGGTTACTTCTTAAAAATTTAATATCTAACATAACATATACTCCTTTTTCTTCTTTACTCTTTTCCTAATTAAAATTCACATTTTATTATTGCTAAAACTTATATCTTTTCTTTATGATCACACTTTTCTATACGGTTATTCTTCCATATCTCTCAAATCATATTTTTCTTGATACACCGCTTTTTCCAGACATTCTTTTTCTTCGGATGATAACTCAATATAGCTTTCACCGTTTACAACTTCTTTTATATAAGTGTAACAGCCTTCTCTGCTGTGCATTGCATTGAAGATCCATCCGTTATTGTTTTCATCCAGCATTGTAAGTGCAAAACTCAATTCTCCGCCCATTTCGTGAAAAGCATCGTATTTGACAATTCCGACCTTCTGATAATGTGTTTTCATTTTTTCCGAAATTTCTTTTACTTCTTTTTCATTTGCTCTCACAAGTTCTGCGATTTCATCCAGTTCATCAAATTTGCCGAAAATACTTTTTTCAAGATTTTTTCCGTTTTTTCCACGCATAAATGTTACATAACTTTTCTGTAAACGTCTATATTTTGTATTCAGCATCACATACAATACGATCATTACAATCTGTATGATAAACATAACGACAAACAGATAAAACGGATCTACTCCCCAACTATCCAATATACCTTTCATTTCTTTTCATCTCCCCATATTTTATGACTTTTGCTTCATCTTTTTTCTATACGTTCTTCCTTTTCACATTTCTATTTCTTCTATTTTGATTGAATAGACATGATCAAATCATAGATTCTTTCAAGTTCTTCCTCTGAATAATATTCTATCTCAATCTTTCCCTTTCCATTCGCTTTTGGGTTAACACTCACTTTTGTTCCTATTATATTTTTCAAGTGTTCTTCGAGATTATCGTACACAAACATGTGTTCTTGTTTTTGTACTTTTACTTCTTTTTTGGGATTTTTTAAAGCTTTTACAAGTTTTTCAGTTTCCCGAACGCTTAATTTTTCATCAAATATCTTGTTTGCCAATATATACTGCTGTTCTTCATCGTCAAGCGCCAACAAAGCTCTTGCATGTCCTGTACTGATCATATCATCAACTATCATCTGCTGTACACGCTCACTTAGTTTAAGCAGCCGCATGGAATTCGTTACCGCTGTCCGGCTTTTTGAAACCCGCTCTGCAACTTCATCTTGTTTTAAATCAAATTCCTCTAGCAGACGTTTATATGCCATTGCTTCCTCGATCGGATTCAAATTTTCCCTCTGAATATTTTCAATAAGAGAAATTTCAACAATCTCCTGATCCGTATAGTTTTTCACAATAATCGGAACATCTTTAATTCCCGCAAGCTTTGCAGCTCTCCATCTTCTCTCACCCGCTATGATTTCATAATAATCTTTCTTTTTTTGAACAAGAAGCGGCTGTAATATTCCAAATTGCCTGATAGAATCTGCCAATTCCATAAGCGAATCTTCATCAAATTCTTTTCTTGGCTGTTCTCTGTTCGGTTCAACTTCATTTATTTTTACTAATATTTCCCCGGATCCAACATTTTTTTCTTGTTTTTCTTTACTTACTTTCTGCTGAGATGCTGATTCTTCCTTCACAGTCTTATTCGGGATAAGACTATCCAATCCTTTTCCAAGACCATTTCTTTTCCCTGCCATAATCACTCTTCTCCTTTATGAATAACTTCTTCTGCCAACAGCATATAACTCGTAGCTCCTGTTGACTTCGGATCATAAAGATTGATCGGCATTCCATAACTAGGAGCTTCCGCTAATCTAATATTTCTCGGAATAATTGTCTTATAAATATTCTGATTCAAATTATCCTTAACGTTTTCCACAACTTGTAGGGAAAGATTCGTTCTTGCATCATACATTGTAAATACGACGCCTTCTATCTCAAGATTCGGATTCAATCTCTCCTGTACAAGTTCAATCGTATGTATCAACTGACTCAGTCCTTCCAATGCATAATATTCGCATTGTATAGGCACTATTATAGAATCAGCCGTTGTCATTGCATTTATTGTAAGCATGCTCAATGCAGGCGGACAATCAATTACAACAAAATCATATTCATCTTTTACTTTTTTCACTTCAGTTTTTAATATATATTCCTTATTTTCAACACCGATCAATTCAATCTCTGCCGCCGAAAGGTTTATATTAGAAGGAAGAACGTCAAGATTTTCAAGTGCATCTTTACATATACACTCTTCAATTCCCGCATTTCCTATTATCAGATCATAAACTGTTTTTTCAGCTTCGTCTTTATCAACACCTAAACCACTTGTCATATTTCCTTGTGGATCCATATCAAGAGCAAGAACTTTTTTCCCTTTACTTGCAAGAGCAGCCGATAGATTTATAGAAGTTGTTGTCTTACCTACCCCGCCTTTTTGGTTGGCAATAGCTATTATTCTCCCCATTTTTGCCTCCTCATATGCGTTCTTTTAACATATTTTATATAATATTGCTTCATATTCCAAGACGCTCGCAATAAGAACACTGATGTTTTCACAATCTAAATTCCTTATGTTTGCGTATTTTATATTATACCACTTTTTAAATTATTAATCTATAACTTTTGAATGTTTCACGTGAAACATTTTATTAACTTTTCACGTTTTTATCTTTTAAAATAACCTTTTATATCTACCATTACTAACAAAAAATCATTTTTTATTTTTGACTTTTTTATTTCTACTTCTGCTTTTTATTACAATAAAATGTTTCACGTGAAACATTTTATAAATCATTTCTATTATCTCTTAAAATATTCTTATTATTTCTTTCATTCTTGAATTGATAAATTCAGTGTAGTATAATAATTAAATAAAGTATTGAAAGATGGTGAAATCCTATGGATAAGAATAAGTTATTAAAGAGAATTGCTGTTTTTACAGGTGTTTCTTTAACGGCAATGCATGTTTTTAACAGAATCTCTACATATATTGCTACTGCTGATAATCTTCTTGGTGCAGATGATTATAACGTCTATGATTGGAAATACGGAAAAATTTCTTATAAAAAGAAAGGGGCAGGAACGCCTCTTCTTCTTATACACAATTTTAATGTTTTCTCATCTTCTCATGAATGGAATAAGATCATAGATCACTTTTCAGCAACAAACACTGTATATTCTATTGATTTGCTTGGATGTGGTTGTTCTGAACGTCCGATCTTAACATATACTAACTTTTTATATGTGCAGCTGCTTACCGATTTTATCAAAAATGTAATAGGTGAAAAAACAGACGTCATTGTTTCGCGGGACTCCTCTCCTTTTGTTTTAATGACATGTGCAAATGACGACACCTTAATCGATCGTATTATAATGATAAATCCTCAAAGCTTAGTTTCACTTGCAAAAGTTCCTTCTAAACAGAGCAAATTATTAAAAAACATACTATATATGCCTGTTATAGGTACTTTTATATATAACATAAAAACAAGAAAATCCATTATATACGAGAGATTTACTTCCGCATATTTCTACAATCAAAACAAAGTAAATGAAAAAGATATATTAGGATGTTTTGAATCATCGCACAGAAATAAATCTCATTCAAAATATGTATACGCCTGTCAGAAATTGGGTTATACAAATGCAAATATTTCTTTTTGTCTGGGCAAATTAAAAAATAAAATTACAATTATTATAGGAAATGATAATCCTGAAAATATTCTTTCCGCAAACCAATATCAAAATCAAATTCCGGAGATAGAAATCATCGGAATAGATCATGCTAAAATGCTTCCTCATGTGGAAAAATCGGATGAATTTATTGAAATAGTAAAACCGCTCTTAGAGAAATAGCTTATCAATATATGACATTCATAAATTTATCTTTTT
>OGPD01001022.1_pt1 | contig 25080 bp, 22 predicted proteins | sample 1552861 | NCBI WGS metagenome assembly OGPD01 (sample SAMEA2580280, study PRJEB22360) | human gut metagenome | biome: human gut; feature: human-associated habitat; material: faeces | place: Denmark | collected 2008/2010
TATTCCTCACAATCCGTAAGTAGATTAACACTTTCTTAATGTGAAGTAAATAAACTTAACATTAACTTAACAAAAAAGCTCCTAAGAGCTTTTACCCATTATATTTTAATACAAAATAATTTTTCTTTCCTCGACGAATGACTGTTTTGCTTTGTCCAAAAGCATCTTCTTTTTTAACGGTAAACTCTAAATCTTTAATACGTTCACCATTAATTAAAACAGATCCCCCATTGACAAATTCTCTAGCTTCTCTTTTACTTTTAGCGGCTCCCACTAAAATTAAAGCGTCCAAAATATTCATTTCATTTTCTTCTGTTTCAACTGTTGGTACACCTTCAAAAGCAACATCAACTTGTTCTAATGTTAAGTTTTGAATTTGACCAGAGAATAATGTTTGTGAAACTTGCACCGCTTCTTCATAAGCTTCTTTACCATGTAAGAATGTAATTACTTCTTTAGCTAAAGCTTTATGAGCTTCTCTTAAATGAGGTTGTGTTTTATTTTTTTCTTCTAATTCCATAATTTCTTCTGGTGTTAAGAAAGTTAAGAATTTTAAGTAATCAATAACTTTATCATCTTCGGAATTAATAAAAAATTGATACATTTCATATGGTGAAGTTTTTTCTCGATCTAACCAAATTGCTTTTCCGTTTGTCTTACCAAATTTTGTTCCATCACTTTTAGTTAAAAGTGGCATTGTAAATCCATAGGCTTCTTTCCCAGTTTTCTTTCTAATTAGTTCAATACCAGCAGTAATATTTCCCCATTGATCTTGTCCAGCAACTTGTAATTGACAATTTTTATTTTCATGTAACCAATAGAAATCCATTGCTTGCATGATCATATAAGAGAATTCAGTATAAGTAATTCCTAAATCTAATCTTCTTTTTACAATATCTTTATTTAGCATGTAATTAACATTAAAATATTTACCATAATCTCTTAAAAAGTCAATAAAGTTCAAATCTTTTGACCAATCATAGTTATTTACCACTTCAAAACCAAAAATCTTTTGAGCTTGTGCTTTTAAACAATCAAAGTTATGTTGAACTTGTTCTTTTGTAATCATTGGTCTTTCTGTATCAGGTTTAGGATCACCAATTAATCCTGTTGCACCTCCAACTAATAGAATTGGATTATGTCCAGCATCTTTTAATCTTTTACTAATTAAAAATGATGAAAAGTGTCCAATGTGTAAACTATCTCCTGTTGGATCTGTTCCAATATAGAAAGTTAATCCCCCATTATTTAATTTTTCTTCAATTTCTGGAGAACTAACATCTTTAATTAATCCTCTCCAAACTAATTCATCATAAATCTTCATAATTTCCTCCTTAAAATAAAAAACTCATTCCCATAGGAACGAGTTGATCGCGGTACCATCCTAAATTCATGTCAAAGACATACACTCAAGTAGATAACGGCTTTCACCGTCTAAGCTTTGCACTTAGAAGCTCCAGAGTGTATTCATATTATCTCTTGGCTTGTTTCCACCAACCACAAGCTCTCTATAACAATCCAATAATACTACTTGTCTCCTTCATTGCTGTAAGTACATCATATTAAATTTCATATTTAAAGTCAAGCTAATATAAAAATAAACCACTTTTGTGGTTTATTGAATAGTTGATTTACGATAAATATTTGTATACCCTACACATACTTCTTTTGTTTCTAATTCTTCTTGATTTAAAATCTTAGTAAGCAAACGTACAGCCAGAGCACCCATATCATAAATTGGAAGATGAATTGTTGATAATGATGGTCTACAAATGAGAGAATAGCTTGTATCCATCATAGCCATAACTTCCATATCATCAGGAACACTTATGTTATTATCGATAGCCGCATTAACAACAGCTACTCCTTCTTTATCATAACTTGCGAAAACTAAATCATGTTTATGATTTCTAAAATGTTCTACAAATTGAGTATAGCTTTCTTCATAGTGAGTTGACGTATCAATAACTTGTGTTGCTTCATCAAAAGGGAGTTGATGATCTTGATAAGCTTTTTTCATTCCTTCAATTAAATCAACTGTACGAATAAGATTTTGTTGAGGACTGACGAAAATAATATCGTTCTTACCTTTTTCTAAATAGTTATTAACGATATCGTATGTAATCTTTTGAGCATCGACATAAACAGATCCGAGGGAATCATCGCTTACTTGCATTCCAATAACAACAGCAGGAATACTATGTTTTTTAACAAGTTCAATTTGTTGAGTAATTTTATCATTGTTAAATAAAATGACACCATCTGCTCTTGTACGAATAACTTTTTCCATAACATCATCCATTGGTCCATTTCCAATATCATCTGTTGTATAAATCGTAATATTGTAATCTAATGTTCTACCAGCATCACCGATGCCACCAATCATATCTTTTACATGAGCAAATAATGATTGTGGGAAGATAACAGCAATTGTTGTTGTTTTATTTGTTGCAAGACCACGAGCAATTTGATTTGGTTTGAAGTTTAGTTCATCAATGACCTTCATAACCTTTTCTTTAGTTTTTTCACGAACAACTGATGATCCATTAATAACACGAGATACAGTTGCAAGAGAAACACCAGCTTCTCTTGCAACATCATAAATCGTAGCTTTTTTCATTAGTCTTTTAAATCATCAATAATGACATTTAAATCATCTTCAATGTCATTAATTTCGTCTTCTAAATCAGAAAAATCATCAAATTCTTGTTCGCTCACTTTTTCTTTAACATCTTTAATTTTATCATTTACTTGGACAATTACATTATCAACTTGATCTTTTAACTTAGAATATTGGTCGCTGTCTTGTAATTTAGTTACAACATCATCAAATTTATCTTTTAATTCATTTATTTTTTCTAAAGAACTTTCCTTGAATTCATCAACATCAAATTCATCAACTGTTTTTTTGATACTATCAATTGTTTCACTAATTAATTTTTGATAGTCTTCCACCGTCATTTCTTTAGCACTGTCAAGAGTTTCTTTTCCCTTATCTTTAAGTTCTTCTCTTAATTCACTTCCTTTTTTTGGTGCTAGTAACATCCCTGCAAGAGCACCAATTCCTAAAGTTGTTAAAAATCTTCCTAATTTCATATTATCTCACCTTTCTATTTTTTCTTAATAAAGCTCATCATCATTTTCAATGGATTAAACTTTGGCCTTTGAGGATCAAAGAACTTTGCAACTGTTTCTACAGGCGCATTTAATAAGTCTAATTTGTAATTAACATCATCTAAGACTTTGTCAACTCTTTTCAATGTATCTTGTGCCATTTCAACAGTATCCCCTGTTTGTTTAATTGCCGTTGATGTACGAATAAACAATACTCCTAAGGCAACTAAACAAAATGCACCTGCTAAAATTAAAACACAGTAACAAATGTCCATTGTTGTCATAAACATCCCTCTACTTTCTTCAATAATTGTACCACAATTTACTCTTTTTATATAGATTTTTTGGCTTCAATCAACATTTCTTCAAATTTATAAATATCTTTACTACTCATAAATAAGAATACACAGTTATCATATTGCATTAATTCTTTAACTCCTGCTTCGTCTTCAGTAATGACTTTAGCACGTGCACTATTTTTTGAAATATCATAGATATCAATATCAATACCATCTTCATGTTTTGCATTTTCTGGGAATGGACAGAAATATGGATAATCTGCTTTATCCATTTCTTGAGCAAATTCTTTAGCAAAACGTGCTCCCCTTGAAAAACGGTCTGGTTGGAAAATTGCGACAATTTTCTTACCAGGATATCTTACTCTTGTTGCTTCAATAACATATTTGATTGCAGTTGGATGATGTGCATAATCGTCAACAAAAACATTGTTTCCTTGAGTTTTTACAGTATAACGACGTTTTGTCCCCTTGAATGTTTGAAGTTTACTTAAAATATATTCATAGGACATATCTTCTAAATAACCAAGAGTAATGATTGCAAGTGAGTTATATAACATATGCATTCCAAATAATGGTATGTTAAAATGTCCAAATAATTCTTGATGAATATAAACATCAAAAGATAAACCTTGTGGTGTTTCTAAGACGTTGACTGCACGAACATCATTGTTTTCACCTAAACCAAATCTTAAAACACGCTTTTCAAAATGTATTTTTTTGATATTTGGGTCATCACCCCAAACAATAACAGTTTTCTTAACTTGTTTTGCAAATTGTTCGAATGATTGAATATATCTTTCTAGATTACCAAAATAATCAACATGATCTAATTCGATGTTATTAATAATAGCATAATCTGGATGATAATGTAAGAAATGGTCTTGGAACTCACATGTTTCCGAAATAAAATATTTACTTCCAACTTGTCCATGTCCTGTACCATCACCAATTAAAACCGATGTTTTATCAAAATCTTCAAATAAATGATAAGCCATACCTGTTGTTGTTGTTTTTCCATGTGTTCCTGCAACAGCAATAGAAACATAATGTTCCATAAAGTCAGCTAAGAAATCATAATATCTTGTACATTTAACATTTGGATTTTCTAAAGCCGCTTTAACTTCTTCATTAGATTCATCAAAAGCATTACCAATAATTACATGATAACCATCCTTTATATTATCTTTATTGAATGAGTAGATTGGAATATTTCTTTTTCTCAATTCATCTTCAATAAATATATATTTATCAATATCACTTCCAGCAACTTCGTTCCCTAATTCATATAAAATTGTTGCTAGTGGAGCCATTCCTGACCCTTTAATTCCTATAAAATAATACATAATTGTCACCTCGGTAACTATTCTATCACAAATTGATTTCTTTTTCTTTGTTAAGAGAATATTTTTTAAAAAAAACGAGCTTTGCTCGTTTGAAAGGTTTATGTAATCTAAACACCTAGACTAATACGAATGCATTTATTAATGCGTTCCATTTCTAAAGGGGTCAATTCCCCTATTTTTCTAATAAGTCTAGATTTGTCAATTGTCCTCATTTGTTCTAATAAAGCAATTGAATTTTCTTTTAAATCATCACGTGATTTAATAAATGTATGCGTTGGAATATTTTTCTTTCTTGATGATGTTAAAGGTGAAATAATAATTGTTGTACTAAAACGATTTCCACTATCATTTTGAATCACAACAACAGGACGTATTCCAGATTGTTCACTTCCTACACCTACACTTAAATCAGCATAAAATAAGTCTCCTCTTTTTACTTCCATATCGTTCATCCTTTCTTAATGTATTTTTATTATATAATTTTGTCTTGACTAAATTTGTCAGTTTAAAGTGTCCAAAACATTCTTTTTTCTTTATAAGTTTAAACAACATTTTTTTAATTATACCAAAAAATGAGCTTTCGCTCGTTTAAATAATATATATATCTTTTGTAAAAGAATTTAATACCTGGCAGCCATCTTGCGTCACCATTACTAAATCTTCAACACGTACACCAAAATCACCTTCTAAATAAACGCCTGGTTCAATTGAAAAAATCATACCTTCTTCAACTTCCATATCGTTTACTGAAGAAACATCACCATATTCATGTACATCACGTCCAATAAAATGACCTAAACGATGAGTAAAATATTGTCCATAGCTTTCATCACTAATGACTTTTCTAGCACATTTATCAATATCTGATAATTTTACACCTGGTTTAATCATTGCTTCTGCAGCTTCATTGGCTTTTTTTACAATTTCATAAACTTTCATTTCATCTTCACGAATTCCACCATAGAAAAATGTTCGTGTCATATCAGAACAATAGCCTTTATAAACACATCCCATGTCAATCAAAACACAATTTCCTTTCCTTAAAAGAGTATCATCGTTTTCATGATGAGGATCAGCGGCATTTTTACCAAAAGCAACAATTGCTCCATAACAAGTAGAATGATGATTAAAAAATAATTCATCTAATTTTTTAGCAAGTTGTTTTTCACTGACACCTTCTTGAATGAAAGGAATAATTTCTTCCATGACAGCATCATTGATTTTACTTGATTCAATCATTAAAACTTGTTCTTGTAAATCTTTTTTCATACGTACAAGATCAACACATGGTGACGCGTTGATATATTTTGCATTTGGTAATTTTTTCATAAGATCTAGTAAAAAGTGTGAAGCCCAGTTTTTATCAATTCCGATTCTTCCTGGAAAATGCATTTCATTAACAATTGTTTGAATAGCATCTTGTCCATCTTTATGCCAAACGATGTTGACACCTAAATCATGTTCCAAATAGAATAAATCATTCATAAATAATGTATGATTCCCATGTTTTGAAACCATGAATACAAACATTCTTTCATGAGGATCATTATAATATCCTGTACAATAAGCAATAGATTGAGGATCACTTATTAAAAAGTAATCTAATCTTGCTTCTTCCATTAAATCAAGTATTTCTTGTATACGATCATTATTCATCTTTTAAAACTCCAATACCCAATTCTTTTAATTGATCTTCTTCTACACTATTTGGTGCTTTAGACATTGGACATGTTGCACTAGCATTTTTAGGGAAAGCAATAACATCTCTAATAGAATCACTTTCAGTAAGTAACATTGCAAGACGATCTAATCCTAAAGCAAATCCTCCATGTGGTGGTGTCCCATATTTTAAAGCATCAACAAACCAACCAAATTTATTTCTTACTTGTTCATCTGTTAAGCTTAAAGCTTTAAAAGCTCTTTGTTGTAAATCTTGTTCGTAAATACGTTGAGAACCTCCACCAAGTTCGAAGCCGTTTAAGACAATATCATAAGCATCAGCAAGACAATTTGCTGGATCTGTATCAATTTTATCTAAATCAGATTCTTTAGGTCTAGTAAATGGGTGGTGCATTGCATAATATCTTTGAGTTTCATCATCATATTCAAACATTGGGAAATCAACAACCCATAATAATCCTAGTTCTTTTGGATCATATAACTTTAATTCTTTTCCTAAATGATTACGTAAAGCGGCAAGTGCATCACAAACAACCATATATTTGGTATCCGATACAAATAATAATAAATCGTTATCTTCTCCGTTCATTGATTCAATTACTCTTTGCATTTGTTCTTCACTAAAGAATTTAGCAATTGGCCCTTCACCAACACCATTATTTACTTTTAACCAAGCAAGACCTTTTGCTTTATATGTTTTTGCAAGTTCTGTTAATTGATCAATTTTCTTTCTTGAATAATCACTTGCATGATTTTTAACATTAATACCTTTAACATATCCATTATTTGCTAAAGCTGATTTAAATACCATAAAATCAACATCTTTAACAACTTCATTTAAGTTAACAAGTTTCATATCAAAACGGATATCTGGTTTATCAATACCATATGTTTCCATAGCTTTATGCCACGTCATACGTGGTAGTGGTAACTTAACATCAACACCTTTTACTTCTTTAATGCCTTTAGCCACCATATTTTCACCAACTTCGATGATTTCATCTGTTGTCATAAATGACATTTCAACATCAACTTGAGTAAATTCTGGTTGACGATCTGCTCTTAAATCTTCATCTCTAAAACAACGAGCAATTTGGTAATATTTTTCAAAACCAGCAACCATCAATAATTGTTTAAATAATTGAGGTGATTGTGGTAAGGCATAGAAATCACCATGATGTACACGTGAAGGTACTAAGAAATCTCTTGCTCCTTCAGGAGTTGATCGATTTAAATAAGGTGTTTCAATATCTACAAAATCATGAGTATCTAAGTATTCTCTAATACTTCTTGTAATTTTATGTCTTGTTAGAATTTTATTTTGCATAACAGGTCTTCTTAAATCAAGATAACGATATTGCATTCTTGTTTCTTCTAAAGCATCTGTATCATCTGCAACAATAATTGGTGTCGTATTGGCTGTATTGATGATTTTGATTTCTGATGCATCGACTTCAATATCCCCTGTAGGCATATTTGGATTTTTGCTAGAACGTTCTACAACAGTTCCTTTAACATATAAAATATATTCATTTTTAATATCTTTTGAAATGTTTTCCATTTCTTCATTGATAATAATTTGTGTAATTCCATAACGGTCTCTTAAATCAATAAACACAAGAGCTCCTAAATTTCTCTTTTTAGCAACCCATCCTTTTAGTTCAACTGTTTGTCCAACATTTTCTAAACGAAGTTCGCCGTTATTATGTGTTCTATTCATGTTCATGTCCTCCACTTAAATGATTTTCAATATGTGCCAAAATATTTTCTAATGGTACTACATCTTGTTCTTTATCATGATTACATTTAATATTAACCACTTCATTTTTTACTTCTTCTTCCCCTAAAATAATAGAGAAATGTGCATTAAAACGATCTGCTGATTTAAATTGTCCTTTTAAGCCACGAGATACATGATCCATTTCACATGTAAAGCCATTTGCTCTTAACATCGCAATAATTTGCATAGCAAGATCTTTTGCTTCTTCGCCTAAAGGCATAATATAACAATCTAAACCATCTTCGTCTTCATCTTCTTCATTATCTAAAGCAAGAAGAAGTCTTTCCATACCAAAGGCAAAACCAACACCTGGTGTTGCCGGTCCACCAATTTCTTCAATTAAACCATTGTAGCGTCCGCCACCACCAACAGTAGCTCCCGCACCTAATTTTGGATCATCAGAAATAATTTCAAAAACAGTGTGAGAATAATAATCTAATCCTCTTACTAAGTTTGTATCGATAACATAATCAATTTCTAAATCATCTAATAACGAACATACTTTATCAAAATGATTTTTAGCACTTTCACTTAAATAATCAATTGTTTTTGGTGCTGTTTTCATAGCTTGATGTTTCGCATCCACTTTACAATCTAAAATACGTAACGGATTTTTTTCAAAACGTGCCTTACAATCCCCACATAATTCATCTAAATGATCCCTAAAATGATCTTTTAAAGCTTCACGATAAGCATCTCTTGATGCATCATCTCCTAAAGAATTGATATGAAGTGTTACATTTTGAAGTCCTAATGCTTCAACAACTGTCACTGCCATAAGCATACATTCAACATCTACATAAGGTGATTCAACACCTAACATTTCTACACCAAATTGGTGGAATTGTCTTTGTCGACCATTTTGTGGTCTTTCATATCTAAACATTGGTCCCATATAATAAACTTTTTGTAGTTTTTCTGGTAAACCATACATTTTATTTTCTACATAAGCTCTTGCAATACCTGAAGTTCCTTCTGGTCTGAGGGAAATATATCTTCCTTTTTTATCTTGGAAAGTATACATTTCTTTAGATACGACATCACTTGTATCCCCTACAGCTCTGTTAAATAATTCAGCATGTTCAAAAATTGGTGTTCTCATTTCTTTAACATTATAATTAGCAGCAATTGTTCTTAACAATTGTTCTAATTTAATCCATTTTTCACTTTGTCCAGGTAAAATATCTACCGTACCTCTTGGTGCACTATATCCCATTATTTTTCCTCCTTAAAATATAAAAACGCCCCTCTAAGGACGTTTCAACGCGGTACCACCTTAATTCGTATTTTCATACGCACTTTCATCTTAACGCGATTAACGATTACTCTTTTCAAGTAATTCCTCACAAGTGTCCCATAGCTTCCATACAAAGATTTTCACCAGCCATCTTCTCTCTAACTATTTCCACTATTTAATCTTGCTCAATGGATTACAAAGATTATATAAAATAATGACTAAAAAATCAATTCCTATTTCTAGCATCTTTAGTATACCACGCTTTTTTTACTTTTATGTCTCATTTTTGTGTCAAATTTGTCTATTTTTGTTTTATTTTTGAAAGACGATACTCTTCTACAACAAATTGTGACAAATCTTCCTTTAAACTATGATTATCATAATAAACTAGACGTGTTTTCTTCTTTCTAGCAATATCATTCAACTTTAAAAGACAACTTTCAACAGGTTTTGTTTTTTTATTTTGACTATAAACAACAAGAAGCTGATAGAATCTTTCTACCAGCTTTTTGCCAACTTGATCATTATATAAAATATAAATTGCTTGACGATCAATCATTATAAATCAATATCACATAAATCTGAAGCATATCCAATATAGCTTGCAGGTGTCATATCTAGTAATGTTTGACGATCTTCATCCGATAAAACATCTAATCCCTTCGCAAATTTCATGATAGCTTCTTGTGAAATATTTTTACCTCTTGTAAGTTCTTTTAATTGATCATAGGCATCAGAAATACCATATTTTCTAAGCATTGTTTGAATTGGCTCAGCAAGAACTTCCCATTTTTCATTTAAGTCAGCAGAAAGTTTATCTTTATTAACAACACATTTAGCTAAACCATTTGTTGTTTCACTAATTGCTTGTAAAGAATATCCAAAAGCTAAACCAATATTTCTTTGACTTGAACTATCTGATAAATCTCTTTGCATACGTGATCTAGGCAATTTGTTTGATAAACCAACACAAATATTATTAGACATATCAACATTTGCTTCTGAGTTTTCAAAACGAATTGGATTGACTTTATGAGGCATTGTACTACTTCCTACTTCTCCTTTTACAGGAATTTGTTTGAAATATTCCATAGAAATGTATAGCCACATATCAACATCAAAATCCACTAACACGTTATTGAAATGACGAATACCATCTAAAATATGACAAGTATAATCATGACTTTCAATTTGTGTTGTTAAAGGATTGTAAGTTAATCCTAAATATTCTTCTACAAATTTTTTATTAAGAGTTTGCCAATCTAATTGAGGGAATGCTGTTAAAATAGCACTATAGTTACCTGTTGCCCCATTAAACTTAGCTTTAATTTTAATATTTTCAATATTTTCAATGCTTGAAGTAAAACGATAAGCATAAACTTTAAATTCTTTACCAATTGTTGTTGGTGTGGCAGGTTGACCATGAGTATGAGCTAACATCGCATCATTTTTATGTTCAACTGCCCATTTATTAATAACAGCAGTAAATTCTTTTGCTTTCTTTAACCAAACATCATTTAAACCATGTTTGATCATACAAGCATAAGATGTATTATTAATATCTTCTGAAGTACATCCGATATGGACAAAGCTGATTAAATAATCATACCCCATATCTTTTAATTGATTTCCAATGAAATATTCTACTGCTTTAACATCATGTCTTGTAATAGCTTCAATATCTTTGATTGCTTTAAAAGAATCATAATTGAAATTTTTTGAAATAGCTTCAATTTGTCCTAAATTATCTTTATTAAATTTAGAAAGAACATCACTTTCTACATTTTCAATTAAAAATTTTAACCATTGAATTTCAACAAAAACACGATATTTTACTAAAGCATATTCAGAAAAATATTCACCTAAAGCATCTTTAATACTTGCATAACGTCCATCTAAGGGACTTAATGTAAAACATTCAAATTGTTGTTTATCCATTCTATTTACCACCTCTAAAATAATTTACACCAGCTTCAAATAATTTTTGATCCATCTCACCATAAACATTTTTAAAACGGTTTTCTCCTTGACGTTCACTATGTCCCATCTTACCAAGAACACGACCATCACGAGAAACAATACCTTCAATAGCATACATTGAACCATTAGGATTGTATGGTGTTTGCATTGTGACTTTACGATTAGGATCAACATATTGAGAGAATACTTGTCCATTAGCAAATAATTCATCAATAACTTCTTTAGGAGCAACAAAACGTCCTTCTCCATGAGAAATAGGAATGACATGAACATCTCCCACATTGACATGAGCAAGCCATGGTGATTTAACAGAACCAATACGTGTATCTACAAATTGAGATAAGTGACGACCAATCGTATTGAAGGTAAGAGTAGCGTCATTTTCCGACATATCTCTAATTTCACCATATGGAAGTAATCCTAATTTAATAAGTGCTTGGAATCCATTACAAATACCAATCATTAAACCATCTCTATTATCTAATAAATCACTAATTGCCGCTTTTAATCTTGGATTTCTTAAAACTGTTGCAATAAATTTACCTGAACCTTCAGGTTCATCACCAGCAGAGAATCCTCCTGGTAGCATCACAATATTAGCACGTTTGATGGCATTTTCCAATTCATCAATCGATGTTTTTAACATTTCTTCTGTTTTATTTCTAATTAATACAAGTTCAACCTTAGCCCCTGCTTTTTCAAAAGCACGTTTTGAATCATATTCGCAGTTTGTTCCTGGGAACACTGGAATAACAACTAATGGTGTTTCAATATATTGTTTTGCTTTTAAAGTTGATCTTGTTTTACATTCCGCAACTTTAATATCTTGTGTAGGTGCTTTTTCTCTTGTTGGATAAACACTTTCTAATGGTGCTTTATTGATTGCATAAGCTTCTTGAATAGAAATTGTATCCATTCCATAAGAGAATTTTTCACTATCATTTAAAGTAGCTACAACTCTATAATCTAAACCAGCAAGATCTTTTTCGGATTTTACTTCAACAATGATGTTTCCATAATTCTTTTCAACATAAGAAGCAAGTGAATAATCTGTATTGAAAGCAGCTCCTAAACCATTACCAAAGGCCATTTTACAAACAGCTTCAATCACACCACCATCTTTAACTGTATAAGCTGAATAAATTTTCTTTTGTTTCATTAAATCTTGGATAGTATCATATTGTTTTTGTAAATGATCAAAATCAAAGACTTTAAATTGATCTTTTTTAATTTGAACTTCTGCTAAAATATGTCCAGCTTCTTTTGCTTCTGGTGTCATAACATCATGAACATCACTTGCTGTAATGGCAAAAGAAACAAGTGTTGGTGGAACTGAAATATTTTCAAATGTTCCTGACATTGAATCTTTACCACCAATTGATGGAAGTTTTAATTCTTGTTGAACACGATTAGCTCCAAGTAAAGCAGCTAATGGTTTACCCCAACGTTTTGGATCATCTAATAATTTTTCAAAATATTCTTGGAATGAAAAACGAATTGTATGATAGTTTCCACCCATGGCAACGATCTTAGCAACACTTTCAACAACAGCATACATAGCTCCATGATATGGTGACCATTTAGAAATCTTAGGATTATACCCATAAGCCATTAATGAAGCAGTTGTTGTTTCTTTTCCTAAAACAGGAATTAAAGCAGCCATACCTTCTGTTTCGCTGTGGTATGTACGTCCACCATAAGGAGATAAAACTGTACCATTTCCAATAGATGAGTCAAATCTTTCAACAAGACCTTTTTGTGAAGCAACAGATAATCTTGATAATACTTCTTTTGTTGTATCAATAAAATTATTTCTTTCTTCTTCATCAAAAGGTGTACTTTCAAAGTCTGGTAATTCAACTTCAATATTTTGATAACGTTTTGCTCCTGCTGCATCTAAGAAATCACGAGAAATATTAACAATATCTTTACCCATGTGTTTCATTACTAAACGATTTGTACCTGTGACAGTTGCAACTTGAACAACTTCTAAGTTTTCTTTTGCACATTCTGCTTTAATGAAATCAACATCATAGTCATTTACAACAATAGCCATACGTTCTTGTGATTCACTAATAGCAAGTTCTGTACCTGTTAAACCATCATATTTTTTCAAAACAGCATCTAAATCAATATCAAGTCCTGGAGCAAGTTCACCAACGGCAACACAAACCCCACCAGCTCCAAAGTCATTACATCTAACAACTTTTTCTGAGACTGCTTTATTTCTAAATAATCTTTGAATTTTTCTTTCTTCTACAGGATTTCCTTTTTGAACTTCGGCACCTGCTGTTTCAATAGATTTTACGTCATGTGATTTTGAAGAACCGGTAGCACCACCGATACCATCACGTCCTGTGCGTCCCCCAATTAATAAGACGATTTGTCCATTTTGTGGTTCTAAACGTTTTACTTGTTCTTTTGGTGCAGCAGCCACAACAGCTCCTACTTCCATACGTTTAGCGATATAACCTTCATCGTAAATTTCATGAACATAACCTGTTGTTAACCCGATTTGGTTACCATAACTTGAAAAACCATGAGCGGCTTCTTGACAAATTTTTCTTTGTGGTAATTTACCTGGCGTTGTTTCTGCCAATGTTTTTCTTGGATCACCTGCTCCAGTAATACGCATTGATTGATAAACATAAGCACGTCCTGAAAGTGGGTCACGAATAGCCCCACCTAAACATGTTGCAGCTCCCCCAAATGGTTCAATTTCTGTAGGGTGGTTATGTGTTTCATTTTTGAACATTAATAACCATTGTTCATCTCCTTGATTTGTATGAACAGTAATTTCAATGGAACATGCATTAATTTCTTCAGAAACTTCCATATCATCAAGATATCCTTTTTTTCGAAGTTCTTTCATTGAAATCGTTGCAAGATCCATTAAAGTAAGAGGTCGTGTCGTATTCACTCCATAAACGGCATGTCTACTTGTTTTATAGCTTTCAATATCTTTTTCTAAGATTTCTTTAAAAGCACCATTTTGAATATCGATATCTGTAATAACTGTCGCAAATGTTGTATGACGACAATGATCAGACCAATATGTATCTAACACTTTGATTTCTGTTTCGGTAGGATCTCTATGTTCTTCATTTTTAAAGTAATCTTGAGTTACTTTTAAATCATCAAGATTCATAGCCATTCCATTATCTTTTAAGAATTGATTTAATCCTGTTTCATCTAAATCATTAAATCCTGTTAAAGTTGGTACAGGTTTAATATCAGGTGTTTCATCATTTAAATGTTCTGGTTTTTCTAAAGAAGCAATTCTTTGATCAACTGGGTTTATTAAATAATGTTTAATTTGATTTAAAACTTCTTCATTTTTATCAATATCTACTACAATAAGTTTGGCACATCTTACTTTTGTTGAAGATGTTCCTGTTAGAATTTGGAAACATTGTTCGCATGAATCAGCACGTTGATCATATTGACCTGGTAAAAATTCAATTGCGAAAACAGATTCTTTTTCACTCATTGGAAATATTTCATCATAAACATGATCCACCATTGGTTCAGCAAGAATTGTAGTAATTCCTTGTTGTAAGATTTCTTCACTAATTCCTTGTACATCATAACGATGAACAATACGAAGCGAATGAATTGTTAAACCTAATTGTTCAACAAGATTTGTTTGAATTTCATGCGCTTCTGTTGCATATTCTTTTCTTTTTTCTACATAAATTCTTCTTACATTTGTCATAGAGTTCTCTCCTATCTAAGTCCAATATCATGACGATAGTACATACCATCGAATGTAATAATTGTAGCAGTTTCATAGACTTTCGCAAGTGCTTCTTGTAAATTTGCTCCTCTTGCACACACATTTAAAACACGTCCACCATTTGTGACAAGTTTACCATCTTTTAAAGCTGTTCCCGCATGGAAAACAACTATATCATCACTTACTTTGTCAATATTTTTAATTTCAATTCCTTTATCGTATTTTCCTGGATAACCTCCACTTGCAAGTACAAGACAAGCCACATGGTCATCAGACCATTTAACTTCAACTTGATCTAAAGTATAAGTAGCACAAGCATCCATGATTTCATAGAGATCACTCTCTAAACGAAGAAGGATTGATTGTGTTTCAGGATCACCAAAACGGACATTGAATTCAAGAACTTTTGCTTGATTATTTTCAATCATTAAACCAATGAAAACAACACCACGATAATCCATTTGATCATCTTTAAGTCCTTGCATAAATGGATCAAGAATATCTTTTTTCAAGACTTCATCCATACCTTCTGGTAAAAATGGATTTGGAGAAACAGTTCCCATACCACCCGTATTAGGTCCTTTATTTCCATCAAAGATTTGTTTATGATCTTTTGCTGAAACCATTGGTACAATTGTTTTACCATCAGTAAAACAAAGTAAAGAACATTCAAATCCTGTCAAGAATTCTTCTAAGACAACTTTACTTCCGGCACCATCTAAAGCACCATCAACCATCATGTCTTTTAAAGTAGATATGGCATCTTCTTTGTTTTCAACAATGACAACACCTTTTCCGGCAGCAAGACCATCTGCTTTAATAACTAATGGAAAATCAAAATGATCAACTTCTTTGCATGCTTTTTCAAAATCAGTCACTTCGACATATTTTGCTGTAGGAATATGATGTCTGACCATAAAATCTTTAGAGAAAGCTTTGCTTCCTTCTAAAGTTGCCGCCTTTTTTTGAGGACCAAAAACTTTATAACCTGCTTTTTCAATATCATCAGCAAGCCCATTACATAAAGGAACTTCTGGACCGATGACAGTTAAATCAATTTGATTTTTTTTAATAAAATCAACAATAAATTCATTATCTTCTACTGAACCAGGTACACATGTACCTAAACTTGCAATACCAGGATTTCCTGGTATTGCATAAAGTTCAGTTACTTTTGGACTTTGTTTTAATTTATAAGCAATCGCATGTTCACGACCACCACTACCGATTACAAGAACTTTCATATAAGCCTCCTAGTGTCTAAAGTGTCTATATCCGCTAAATACCATAGGGATATTTTTTTCATTACATAAATCAATTGAATCTTGATCTCTAATTGAACCACCTGGTTGAATAATTGCTTGAATACCTGCATCTGCAGCGACTTGAACACAGTCATTGAATGGGAAGAAAGCATCTGAAGCAAGAACTGAACCATTGAAATCTTTATCAGGATTGTTATGAATTGCATTTTCTAAAGCCCACACTCTTGATGTTTGACCACCGCCAATAGCAAGTGTTACACCATTTTTAACAATACAGATCGCATTTGATTTTACATATTTAACAACTTTCATACCAAATTCCATATCTGTAAGTTGTTCTTTTGTGGGTTGAACATTTGTTACAACTTTCATTTCATCAATCATTTTTGTATTTAATTCTTGAACTAATACTTTTCCTTCAAGATATTTAATATCATATTTAGCACCACGTGCATCTAAGTTTTTAAGTTTTAAAATACGTAAGTTTTTCTTTTTCTTTAAGATTTCTAAAGCATCATCATCAAAATCTGGTGCAGCTACGATTTCTAAGAAAATCTTATGCATTTGTTCAGCTGTTGCTTTATCGATTTTATAGTTAACAGCAACGATTCCACCAAAGATAGATTGAGGATCAGCTTCATAGGCTTTCATATAAGAATCATAACCTGTATTTCCAATAGCAACACCACAAGGAGTTGAATGTTTGATGGCTGCTGTAACGATTTGATTACCAAATTCTCTAACAAGTGCAACCGCTCCATATAAATCGTTTACATTGTTAAATGAAATTTCTTTACCATGAAGTTGTTCATAATCTAATAAAGATTTTTGAACATAACTATCTTCATATTTATTTGCTGCTTGTTGAGAGTTTTCGCCATAACGTAAATGTTCTACTTTCTTTAATGAAAGATTTAATGTATCTGGAAATTGATCTCCAACTTGATCTGCAAAGTATCTTGAAATCATTGCATCATAAGCACCTGTCATAGAGAATGCTTTATAAGCAAGATTCATTCTAAAATCAAAATCAGTTGTATCATTTTTAATCGCATCTAAAACATTATCATAATCTTTTGGATCCGTAACAATTAAAACATCTTTAAAGTTTTTAGCTGCTGAACGAATCATTGATGGTCCACCAATATCAATATTTTCAATCATATCTGGTAAATCTTTACCAGCTTTTAAAGCTTTTTCAAATTCATATAAGTTGACACATACTAAATCAATAGGATGAATACCATGTTTTTTAATTGTTTCAACATGACTAGGTAAATCACGACGATATAAAAGTCCTCCATGAACCATTGGATGAAGTGTTTTAACACGTCCATCTAACATTTCAGGAAATCCTGTCACATCATCAATTGCAATACAAGAAACCCCATTTTCTTGTAAAACTTTCATTGTACCTCCTGTCGATACAATTTCAAAGTCTAATTCTACTAATCCTTTAGCAAAATCAACAACCCCATCTTTATTTGTAACTGAAATTAAAGCTCTTTTCATTTAAATTACCTTTGCCTTTCCATCAATTATTTTTATCTTATTATCACAATATAGCCCTACAACTTCTGGTAGTAATTTATGTTCAATCTCTAACACCCTTTTTTGAATATCCTCAGCTGTGTCCAAATCCGATATATCACAAGCAACTTGTTTAATAATTGGTCCCCCATCGACAATATTTGAAACAAAGTGCACGGTTGCCCCCGAAACCTTTGCACCACGTTGTAATACAGCTTCATGAACATGCATTCCATACATTCCTGGTCCACAAAAAGAAGGAATAAGAGAAGGATGAATGTTCATAATTTTATTTGGATATGCATCGATTAACTCATCCGTTAAAATTGCTAGATAACCAGCCAATACAATAAAATCAATATTTCTTTCTTTTAACATCTTTACAATCAAAGCATCATCTTTTTTAACAACTGCCGTTTCAATACCAGCATCTTTAGCTCTTTGTAAACCATAAGCCTTTTGACGATTCGAAAGAACAAGGGCGATTTCGCCATTGATCTTTCCTTCGTTTTTAGCATCAATAATAGATTGTAAATCTGTTCCCCCACCAGAAACAAAGACTGCAAATTTTAGCATAAATCCACGCCCTTATCTCCTTCAACGATATTTCCAACAACGTAGCATTTATCTCCTGCTTCTTCAATAGCTTTCATTGTTGTTTCAACATCTTCTGGATTAACTGCAATTACCATACCAAGACCCATATTGAATGTGTTGTACATCATATGTTCTTCAATATTTCCATTTTTTTGAATTAAATCAAATAAAGCTGGTACTGGATAACTTTCTTTTTTAATGATTGCTCTTACATTTTCAGGAAGCATTCTAGGTACATTTTCAAAGAAACCTCCACCTGTAATATGAGAGCATCCTTTAATTCTAACACCCGCATTTTTTACATTTTTTAAAGCTTTAACATAAATACGTGTTGGTTCAATTAAAACTTCTCCTAAAGTTTTTCCTAATTCATCATAGTATGTATCTAATGATTCTTTTGTCATTTCAAACACTTTTCTAACAAGTGAAAAACCATTTGAATGAACACCACTTGAAGCAATACCAATAAGTATATCTCCTGCTTTAATTGTTGAACCATCAATAATATCTTTTTTATCAACAACACCCACAGCAAAACCTGCTAAATCATAATCATCTTCAGGCATTAAACCAGGATGTTCAGCAGTTTCACCACCAACTAAAGCACATTCAGATTGTAAACACCCTTCTGCAACACCACTTACAATGGAAGCAATTTTTTCAGGATAGTTTTTACCACAAGCAATATAATCTAAGAAGAAAAGTGGTTCTCCTCCAGAACAAGCAATATCATTGACACACATCGCAACGGCATCAATACCAATTGTATCGTGTTTATCCATCACAAAAGCTAGTTTTACTTTTGTTCCACAACCATCTGTTCCTGATAATAAAACCGGTTCTTCCATATTTTTAATTCCACTTAAATCAAAAGCACCAGCAAAGCCACCAAGTCCTCCTAAAACTTCAGGACGCATTGTTTTTTTTACATGTTCTTTCATTAATTCTACTGATTTATAACCTGCTTCAATATCGACTCCAGCTTTTTTGTAATCCATTTTTGTTCTCCTTAATTATTTATTTTGCATTCTTGCTAGAACTGCTTTATATGTTTCAATTAAATCTCCAATATCTTGTCTAAATACATCTTTATCATATTTTTGGTTTGTATTAACATCCCATAAACGACATGAATCTGGTGAAATTTCATCAGCTAATAAAATAGTACCGTCAGCTGTTTTACCAAATTCAATTTTAAAATCAACAAGTTTTAAATTCATTGATAAGAAGAATTCTTTTAATAACTCATTGATTTTTAATGTTGTTTCTTTAATGTATGCTAATTCTTCTCTTGTTGCAAGTTTTAGCGCAACAGCGTGATCATCATTAATTAATGGATCACCATATTCATCATTTTTATAACTCATTTCAAAGATTGGTTCATCTAAAACAATTCCTTCAGGTGCCCCTAATCTTTTACAGAAAGATCCAGTTGTAATATTTCTAATAATAACTTCTAATGGGAAGATATCTACTTTTTTAACTAAGATATCTCTTTCATTTAATTTTTTAATCATATGTGTTTTGATTCCAGCTTCTTCTAACATATCAAAGATAATACAAGAGATTGTATTATTTAAAACACCTTTACCCTCAAACTTATCATGCTTAACACCATTACCTGCTGTTGCATCATCTTTATAATGAATTAAATATTCATCTTCCTTGTCTGTTTTGTAAACTTGTTTTGCTTTTCCTTCATACAATAATTCTGCCATTTTTCTTTTCCCCCTATTTGTATTTTTCTATGACTTCATCGTTAGCTTTCATTGCGTCAGCTTCCATTTGTTTTCTTTCTTTAAGTAGCCCTTCTTTGATTTCACTATGTTTAATAGCCATAATTTGAAGTGCTAAATAAGCTGCATTTTTACTTCCATTAATAGCAACAGTCGCTACTGGAATACCCGAAGGCATTTGAACAATGGATAATAAAGCATCCATTCCATCTAAATTACTTCCTGCAATTGGAACACCAATAACTGGTAAAACTGTTTGACTAGCCACCACACCTGGAAGGGCTGCTGCCATTCCTGCAGCAGTAATAATAACTTCTGTTCCATCCGTTTCTGTTTCTTTAATAAAACTTGAAAGTCCTAAATGCGCTCTATGAGCAGATAAACAACGAACATTCACTTCAACACCATAATTTTTTAAAATTGAAATAGCTGGTTCAACTTTAGGTAAATCAGAAGTTGAACCCATAATAATAGCAACTTTCATCTTTCTCTCCTTTTAGAATAAACCTATAATTTTTCCATCTTCATCAATATCCATATTGACGGCAGCTGGACGTTTTGGAAGTCCTGGCATGCGCATAATATCACCAGATATAGCCACCAAGAATCCTGCTCCTGCAGATGAGATAATATCATTGATTTTAACAGTAAATCCTGTTGGTCGACCAAGTAAGGATGCTTGATCCGATAATGAGTATTGTGTTTTTGCAACACAAATTGGTAATTGGCTTAACCCTTGTTCAGTATATTTTTTAATTTTATTTTTTGCTTTCTTTGTAAATTCAACACCATCTCCACCATAGATTTCTTTAACGATTGTTTCAATCTTTGTTTCAATTGGCAAATCTAAATCATAAAGTGGATGATAATTGGCTTCTTTTGTTTCTAAAATATTTAATAATTTTTCAGCAAGTTCGATTCCACCATCAGCACCTTTTTCCCAAACCTTACTAATAGCTACTTCAACACCAAGCTTCTTGCAACATTCATTTAATAATTGAAGTTCCGCCTCTGTGTCTGTTGGAAAAGCATTAATTGCAACAACACAAGGTAAATCGAATTTTGCAATATTTTCAATATGTTTTTCTAGATTTCCTAAACCAGCTTTTAAAGCTTCCAAATTTTCATTTCCTAAATCTTTTTTAGCAACACCACCATGCATTTTTAAAGCACGAACAGTTGCAACAATAACAACTGCTTCAGGATTTAAATTTGCTTGACGACATTTAATATCTAAGAATTTTTCAGCTCCTAAATCAGCACCAAATCCAGCTTCAGTAATCGCATAATCCCCTAACTTGACAGCAAGTTGAGTAGCCATAACTGAGTTGCATCCATGAGCAATATTTGCAAATGGACCCCCATGAACAAATACTGGTGTGTGATCTAAAGTTTGAACTAAATTTGGTTTAATCGCATCTTTTAATAAAAGTGTTACCGCTCCTGTTGCTTCAATATCATCAACAGTAACTGGTTTTCCATCATAAGTATAAGCGACAATCATTTTTGCAGCTCTTTGTTTTAAATCTTCTAAAGAAGTCGCTAAACAAAGAATTGCCATAACTTCACTAGCAACGGTAATATCAAATCCATCTTCACGAGGAACCCCGTTTACTTTACCACCAAGTCCACAAACAGTATGACGTAATGCACGATCGTTTAAATCGACCACACGTTTCCAAACGATTTGTCTTACATCGATATTAAGTGGATTTCCTTGATGAATGGAATTATCAAGCATGGCTGCAATTAAGTTGTTTGCAGCAGTGATTGCATGAATATCTCCTGTAAAATGAAGGTTGATATCTTCCATTGGAACAACTTGCGCATATCCTCCACCTGCAGCTCCACCTTTGATTCCAAAACATGGACCAAGCGATGGCTCACGCATTGCAACTACAGATTTCTTTCCTAATTTGTTAAGTGCTTGTGATAATCCAATCATTGTTGTGGTTTTCCCTTCACCTGCAGGTGTTGGATTAATTGCTGTTACTAAGATCAATTTTCCGTCTTCGTTTTGATCTAGTTTTTTAATAGCTTCAAGAGAAATCTTTGCTTTATATTTTCCATATAATTCTAAATCATCCTCATCTAAACCAACTTTTTGAGCAATTTCAACAATCGGTTTCATCTTTGCACTTTGTGCAATTTCTACATCAGTTAACATTGTCGTTCATCCTTTCTTTTTTTCTTTTTGATTGATTCTATTAACCACTTTCATTATATTACAAGACAATATGTGAAACTAGTTATTTTACCTATCAACCAAAAAAAGAGCCCACTCATCCAGACTATTCTTAGCCCAGACGGTCGACTCTTTTACACGATTATACTCCCTGTGGTTTATTCCACTTCCGTCAGTCGTATAACTTAACTGCATAATATCAAAAAATGTCTCTTTTAGCAACACCAAAATATTTTTTATTTTACCTAAAAATCAATTTTCCAACAATCTATCATTCTTTTTAATCATTTAATAATTTTTCAAAACCTTTTTTATTTAACAAAATATGTGAAACATATTTTCCATTTTTAAAAACTGCCCAATTATTAAAAATACATGGTATGTTTTTTGCTTTTTCCAAAGTATCAATTTTAATAAAATCAACTTGTATATTACAGTCTTTTATGTATTCTTTAATTTCATGTATACAGTTGTATTGATTGAGTTGTGATACTGAGTATTTTTCCATTGATGTTTCGGTTGGAAACTGTTCCTTCAACTTAAATTTCTTCTTAAGTTGCTTGTTGAAACCTTCAATCAGATTCGTTGAATAAATACTATGTCTTACTTCCTTTGGATAATCAAAATACGTTAATAGATGCGTATTTTTATCTAAAATATCAATTACTCTAGGATATTTTCTTTTCCATTTTGAAGTAAAGGTTTCAAGGTTTGATAATGCTTCTTCCTTACTTCCTTTAAAAGTAGGATTAAAAAATGAAATGCCTTGTGACATATTTAACCCAATCATTTCATATTCTTTTTTTGTAATTAATTTTATTGAAAGAGGATCATCAAAAATTTTAATACCCTTCCTTTTTTTTGATGATACGCTCTTGCAAATAAGCTCACTAATGCTGTTATATTTTGTTCTATAAAATTACCTCCATATATTTAATACAGGACTTTGACAAAAATGACCAGCCTTGAAAAAATGCCCATTTTGTGGTAATATAAAGATAGAAAAAAAGAAAGAAATGGGAAAATTTTTCTCATTTCTTTTTTTATTCCTCATTTGAATCTTCAAGCTGATGAACTCTTTTTTTATAAATTTTACCTGCAACCGTAAATAAAATCATACATACAATTTCCATCATAAAAAATATCAAAATCATAATACCTATAGAACCTTTTAAATTTTGATAATCTCGATAAGAAATAATAAAGAAAACAATTCCTTCAACAAGTGCTCCTATCGTACTAAAAAGTAGGTTTGTTTTTAAATTTGGTTTGTATTTTCTATCCCAAATACCTTCTTTAAGGCTAGCAACTACAAGATAAATCACCAAAGACATAAAAACAATAACTTCTCCGATGAAATTCTTAAACACCATATTTCCAAGAATCATTTGAATAAGTATATCAGCAAGCAATCCCCAAAAAGCAAGCCAACAACCATAGTGTTGAATTTTTAATAATTTCAATTCTTGGCGTTCATCTAAATTACTTTTCATTTTCTTCATCCTCCCAAAATAAATCATCTAAACCTTTTTCTAAAAGACGACAAATCTTTCGACAAAGCTTAATCGTTGGATTGTATTCCCCACTTTCGATCGCATTCATTGTCTGTCTTGATATTCCTACCGCCTGTGCCAGTTCTTTTTGTGTCATATTTTTTTCGACACGTGCTACTTTGAGTGCAATGTTTTTTGCCATCGATTATCTTCCTTTCTACATTTATAAAGTATCATTTATTTTACAAAATGTCAAATATATATTACATTTTGTAAAATAAAAAAAGTGGAATCATTGCTTAATTCCACTTATTCCTTCTGTTTTTTAATAACTATATTTCTTAATCTTTTCCATGACTCTACTTGCTTGTTCATCTTGTAAAACATATGGTTGATAATCATTTCTTCCTCTTGATGAAGTTAAAGAACATGGAATGATTTGTACTTGATATCCTGTTTGTATTGTTCCTTTAAAAGAATAAGAGAGTTGATAAATCATTGTGTCTGTATCACTTGGATTACGATTACCACCAAAACAGAAATTACCTAATGAATAAACAATGGGTTTTCCATTGTAGGTTTCTGTTCCTTGAACAACATGTGGATGTGAACCAATGACAGCATCTGCTCCAGCATCAATGGTAAACTTAGCCAATGATCTTTGATCTTCATTAGCTTGATATTGTCTTTCAATACCCCAATGATAATAAACAAAAACAAGTTGGCATTGTTCCTCATTTTTTAAATGATTGATTGCCTCTTGTATTTTTTGATGACCACTTTCATTATTCATAGATACCGAAAGTGAACGATAACCAAGGAATCCACACTTGATGCCTTTGATTTCTTTTATATAAGAATCATCATAACCAAAATGTCCAATAGAAGCTTCATCTAAATATTTTTTGGTATCTTGAAGCCCTGCTTCATAATAATCTTCGCTATGATTATTTGCGAGGGTAACTGCTTCTACTGATGAAGAAGTCAATATTTTTGTATATTCAGGAGCTCCACTAAAAGGAAATTCTTTTTCAAGATGATTACTGGCTGTAGTAAATGGTCCTTCTAGATTAACAACTGTCAAATCATCTTTTTCAAAAACATC
>OGPD01001026.1_pt1 | contig 24911 bp, 17 predicted proteins | sample 1552861 | NCBI WGS metagenome assembly OGPD01 (sample SAMEA2580280, study PRJEB22360) | human gut metagenome | biome: human gut; feature: human-associated habitat; material: faeces | place: Denmark | collected 2008/2010
CATCCGTGTCATCCGCGTCTAAAAGATTATTTATCATTTAACTCATAACCCTACATAAATGAATGAATTCCGCCAACGAGTTACAATAATATAGGTTTACGATGTCATATCCCGCTGGAAATCGTTACCTTTGCAGCCCTGAACGATAAATTCATTGACACTATGATATCAGTAGAAGGACTGAAAGTAGAATTTAATGCAACCCCTCTGTTCGAAGACGTCTCTTACGTAATCAACAAAAAAGACCGCATCGCCCTGGTGGGCAAGAATGGTGCGGGTAAGTCTACCATGCTCAAGATATTGGCCGGACTACAGCAGCCCACTTCCGGCGTCGTTGCCATTCCCCGCGAATGTACTATCGGTTACCTGCCACAGGTGATGATTCTCAGTGATAAGCGTACCGTGATGCAAGAGGCGGAACTGGCTTTCGAACACATCTTCGAAATGCAAGCAGAAATCGAACGCATGAACCAGCAACTTGCCGAACGCACCGATTATGACAGCGAAGAATACCATAAACTCATCGACCGTTTCACTCATGAAAACGAACGTTTCCTGATGATGGGCGGCACCAACTTCCGTGCTGAAATAGAACGAACCTTGCAAGGATTAGGTTTCAGCCGCGAAGACTTCGACCGCTCCACCAGTGAGTTCTCCGGTGGTTGGCGTATGCGTATCGAACTTGCCAAACTCCTGCTTCGCCGTCCCGATGTGCTATTGCTCGACGAACCTACCAACCACCTGGATATTGAGAGTATCCAATGGCTTGAAAACTTCCTTTCCACACGTGCCAATGCCGTGGTATTGGTGAGTCATGACCGTGCATTTCTCAATAACGTCACCACGCGCACCATTGAAATCACTTGCGGACAGATTTACGACTACAAAGTGAAGTATGACGAATTCGTCGTACTGCGGAAGGAACGTCGCGAACAGCAACTCCGTGCCTATGAGAATCAGCAAAAACAGATAGAAGATACGGAAGCCTTTATCGAGCGTTTCCGCTATAAAGCCACGAAAGCTGTGCAGGTGCAGAGCCGCATCAAACAACTGGAAAAGATAGAACGCATCGAGGTAGACGAGGAAGACAACTCTGCATTGCGTCTGAAGTTTGCTTGCAGCAGCCGTAGCGGAAGTTACCCTGTCATCTGTGAGGATGTCCGGAAGGCCTATGGCGATCATGTCATCTTTCACGATGTCAACCTGACCATAAACCGTGGTGAGAAAGTGGCGTTCGTAGGTAAGAACGGTGAAGGTAAATCCACCCTGGTAAAGTGTATCATGGGAGAAATAACCGACTATACCGGTAAGCTCACCCTCGGTCATAATGTACAGATCGGTTACTTCGCTCAGAACCAGGCACAACTCCTGGATGAAAGTTTAACGGTATTTGATACCATCGACCGCGTAGCCGTAGGCGATATCCGCCTGAAGATACGCGATATCCTTGGTGCCTTCATGTTCGGCGGTGAAGCTTCTGATAAAAAGGTGAAAGTGCTGTCTGGTGGAGAACGTACCCGCCTCGCAATGATCAAACTCCTGCTGGAACCTGTGAATTTCCTGATACTGGACGAACCGACTAACCACCTCGATATGCGTTCGAAGGATGTACTGAAAGATGCCATTCGCGAATTTGACGGTACAGTCATTTTAGTAAGCCACGACCGTGATTTCCTGGACGGACTTGCGACTAAAGTATATGAGTTCGGTGGTGGAATTGTAAAAGAACACCTCGGTGGCATCTACGACTTCCTGCAAAAGAAGCAGATAGAAAGCCTGAACGAATTACAGAAAGCCCCCGCACTTTCTACCTCACCTTCCGGTGGAAAAGAGAATGCGGATACCGCCACTCAATCTTCCGGTACCAAGCTTTCCTATGAAGAGCAGAAGGAACTGAACAAGAAGCTCAAAAAACTGGAACGTCGCGTTGCTGACTGTGAATCGGAGATAGAGCAGACCGAGTCTGCCATCGCCATTCTCGAAGCCCGAATGGCAACTCCTGAGGGAGCTTCGGATATGGCCCTTTACGAGCAGCATCAGAAACTGAAACAACAACTCGACTCTGTGATGGAAGAGTGGGATGCCGTCTCTACCGAACTGGAAGCAGTTCGGAAAGAACAATAAAACTTATAACATTATTTTATATCTTATGAAAGTAACTCATTATTTACCTTTAGCCGCAGCTTGCCTTATGATGGTGGGATGTGGTACGGGCAAGCAGAAAGCTGAAATGACAGCCGGTATCCAGCTTGCCAATCTTGACACAACTGCCCTTCCGGGGAGTAGTTTCTATCAGTACGCCTGCGGCGGTTGGATTGAAAGTCATCCACTTTCACCTGAGTATTCACAGTACGGTTCTTTTACAGAACTTGCCGAGAATAACCGTAAGCAGATACAAGGTTTGATTGAAGAACTGGCTGCCACTCAGCACGAAGCTGGTAGTGTAGCGCAAAAGGTAGGCGACCTCTACAAGATTGTTATGGACAGCGTGAAGCTGAACAAGGAAGGTGTTGCTCCTATCAAAGCCGACTTGGAACAAATTGCTTCCCTGAAAGATAAAGAAGCTGTTTATGCTTTGCTCGCCGATCTGCGTAAACAGGGCATCGGTGCTTACCTCGGCCTCTATGTGGCTGCCGACGAAATGAACAGTAACGAGAACGCCGTGCAGCTTTATCAAAGCGGCTTGAGCATGGGCGAACGCGATTACTATCTGGCTACTGATCCTTCTACTACCGCTATCCGTGATGCCTTCCGTACTCATGTACAGAAAATGTATCAGTTGGCAGGTTTCGATGAGGCTACTGCCAAGAAAGGTATGGAAGTGGTTATGGACGTAGAAACCCGTCTTGCCAAAGCTTTCCGTTCTCGTACCGAACTGCGTGACCCGCATGCTAACTACAATAAGATGAGCATGGAAGAGGTGAAGAAGAATTATCCTACTTTCAACTGGGACGCTTACCTTTCAGGTCTTGGACTGACAGATGTGAAGGAAATCATTGTCGGCCAGCCTGCTTCGGTAGCTGAAGCTGCTAACATCCTTAACACCTTACCTGTTGATCAGCAAGTCCTTTACCTGCAATGGAAGTTGATTGACTCTGCCGCCAGCGCATTGAATGACGAGATGGCTCAGCAGAACTTTGACTTCTACGAACGCACCATGTCTGGAACGCAGGAAATGCAACCCCGCTGGAAGACTGCCGTTTCTGTAGTGAGCTCCGCACTGGGTGAAGCCGTGGGGCAAATGTATGTAGAGAAATACTTCCCTGCCGCTGCCAAGGAACGTATGATATCTTTGGTGAAGAACCTTCAGACCAGCCTGGGCGAACGCATCAACAACCTTGCCTGGATGAGCGACGAAACCAAGCTGAAAGCACAGGAAAAACTGGCTACTTTCCACGTGAAGATCGGTTATCCTGATAAGTGGAAAGACTACTCAACGTTGGAGATCAAGGACGACTCTTACTGGAACAATATCAAGCGTGCCAACCTGTGGAACTATGCCGAAATGGTTGCCAAAGCCGGCAAACCGGTAGACAAGGACGAGTGGTTGATGACTCCGCAGACCGTAAACGCTTATTACAACCCGACAACGAACGAAATCTGTTTCCCTGCCGGTATCCTGCAATATCCGTTCTTCGATATGAATGCTGACGATGCCTTCAATTATGGTGCAATCGGTGTTGTAATCGGTCATGAGATGACACACGGCTTCGACGACCAAGGTCGCCAGTACGACAAAGACGGTAATCTGAAAGACTGGTGGACGGAAGAAGATGCTAAGAACTTCGAGAAACGTGCCGATGTAATGGTTGCTTTCTTTGACAGCATCGAAGTTGCACCGGGGGTACATGCCAACGGTCGTATGACACTGGGTGAGAACATTGCCGACCACGGAGGTTTGCAAGTATCTTATCAGGCATTCAAGAAGGCTACCGCTGCCGCTCCGCTGGAAGTAAAAGACGGTTTCACTCCCGAACAACGCTTCTTCCTGGCTTATGCCAATGTTTGGGCTAACAATACCCGTCCCGAAGCCATCCTGCAATTGACGAAGATCGATGTACACTCTTTGGGCAAATGGCGTGTAGACGCTGCGTTGCCGCACATTGCTGCATGGTATGATGCATTTGGCATTACCGAAAAAGATCCGATGTATGTACCGGTAGAAGAACGCATCTCTATCTGGTAATAGTTTCATGCGGGGGAAATAAATTATTTCATTACCTGAAACTAACAAGCTCATCAGAGCGGAAGATTATGAACTAAGGCAGTAAATCCTAAACAGGATTGCTGCCTTTTTTAATTATACCTAATTTATTGTGTTTGAGTATGTGTGCAAATAAACATTTTTAGTACCTTTGCGCATCAAATACTTATATACGCAATTCCATGTCTGAAACAAAAAGAATTAAAACCGCTTTAGTATCGGTTTATCATAAGGAAGGTTTGGACGAAATCATCACCAAACTGCATGAAGAAGGAGTTGAGTTTCTGTCAACAGGCGGAACTCGTCAGTTTATAGAATCACTGGGGTATCCCTGTAAAGCAGTGGAAGACTTGACCACGTATCCCTCTATCCTGGGTGGACGTGTGAAGACCCTGCATCCGAAAGTGTTCGGTGGTATTCTCTGCCGTCGCGGACTGGAACAGGATATGCAACAGATAGAAAAATATGAAATTCCCGAAATAGACCTCGTTATCGTTGATTTGTACCCGTTTGAAGCTACCGTAGCTTCCGGTGCCGACGAGCCGACTATTATCGAGAAAATAGATATAGGCGGTATCTCACTGATCCGTGCAGCTGCCAAGAATTACAATGATGTGGTTATCATCGCTTCTCAGGCACAATACCAGCCGTTCCGCGATATGCTGATGGAACATGGAGCTACCACTTCGCTGGAAGAACGCCGTTGGTTTGCCAAAGAGGCGTTTTCCGTTTCTTCCCATTACGATTCAGCCATCTTCAACTATTTCGATGGCGAAGAAGGTTCCGCATTCCGTTGCTCTGCCAATAATCAGAAGACTTTGCGCTACGGCGAGAACCCGCATCAGAAGGGTCACTTCTACGGAAATCTGGAAGCTATGTTCGACCAGATTCACGGAAAGGAAATCTCTTACAACAACCTGCTCGATATCAATGCAGCCGTTGACCTGATCGATGAATTTGAGGAGACTACGTTTGCCGTATTGAAGCATAACAATGCTTGCGGTCTGGCTTCACGCCCCACGGTGCTCGAAGCATGGAACGATGCATTGGCCGGTGACCCGGTTTCCGCTTTTGGCGGTGTGCTCATCACAAACGGAGTGATCGATAAGGACGCTGCTGAGGAAATCAATAAAATCTTCTTTGAGGTAATTATCGCTCCTGATTACGATGTAGACGCATTGGAAATCCTGGGACAGAAGAAAAACCGTATTATTCTGGTTCGCAAGCCTGCCGCACTGCCTAAGAAGCAGTTCCGTTCTCTCTTGAATGGTGTGTTGGTACAGGATCGCGACCTGAACATCGAGAAGCCGGAAGATTTGAAAACTGCAACCACGAAAGCACCTACCGCACAGGAAATAGAAGACATGCTCTTTGCTAACAAGATTGTGAAGAACAGTAAGTCCAACGCTATCGTACTGGCTAAAGGAAAGCAATTGCTGGCAAGCGGTGTGGGACAGACTTCACGTGTGGATGCTTTGAAGCAGGCTATCGAAAAAGCCAAGAACTTCGGCTTCGACCTGAAAGGTGCCGTGATGGCATCCGACGCCTTCTTCCCCTTCCCCGACTGTGTGGAGATTGCCGGAAATGAAGGTGTGACCGCAGTTATTCAACCGGGTGGTTCCATCAAGGATCAGCTTTCGTTCGACTATTGCAACGAACATGGCATCGCGATGGTGACCACAGGAATTCGTCATTTCAAACACTAATTAGATTTATGATTTATAATTTATGAGTTATGACCGCTGAACAGCAAGAGTTGTAAGCGCCCTCATTATCATCCATAAATTATAAATCATAATTCATAAATCATAAATATTCGCATGGGATTATTCTCTTTTACACAAGAAATAGCGATGGACCTTGGTACCGCCAATACCATTATTACAACCAATGGTAAGATTGTGGTGGATGAGCCTTCGGTGGTAGCTCTCGACCGTCGCACCGATAAGATGATTGCCGTGGGTGATAAGGCAAAGATGATGCACGAAAAGACCCATGAAAACATACGTACCATCCGTCCGCTTCGCGACGGTGTAATTGCCGATTTCTATGCTTGCGAGCAGATGATACGCGGTTTGATAAAGATGGTGAATAATCGCAACCGTCTGTTCTCTCCTTCGCTCCGTATGGTTATCGGTGTCCCCTCGGGTAGTACTGAAGTGGAGCTGCGTGCCGTGCGCGACTCTGCCGAGCATGCCGGCGGACGTGACGTCTACCTGATTTTCGAACCTATGGCTGGCGCTATCGGTATCGGTATCGATGTGGAAGCTCCGGAAGGAAACATGATTGTAGATATAGGTGGTGGTTCTACGGAAATTGCCGTTATCTCCTTGGGTGGTATCGTAGCCAATAATTCCATCCGCATAGCGGGTGATGACTTTACTGCGGACATTCAGGAGTATATGAGCCGTCAGCACAATGTGAAGGTCAGTGAGCGTATGGCCGAACGTATTAAGATCAATGCGGGTGCCGCCCTGACTGAACTTGGTGAAGACGCCCCCGAAGATTATATCGTTCACGGACCGAACCGTATCACGGCTCTGCCTATGGAAGTGCCTGTATGCTATCAGGAAGTAGCGCACTGTCTGGAGAAATCAATCTCGAAGATTGAAACCGCTATCTTGAACGCGTTGGAAAATACACCTCCCGAACTGTATGCCGATATCGTGCACAATGGTATTTATCTGGCAGGTGGTGGTGCATTGCTCCGCGGACTCGATAAGCGTTTGACTGATAAGATTAACATTCCGTTCCATATTGCTGAGGATCCCCTGCATGCTGTTGCCAAAGGTACGGGTGTGGCGCTGAAGAATGTGGATCGTTTCTCATTCCTGATGAGATGATAAAGCCATATGCGAAATTTACTGAACTTTCTTATTAAATACAACTACTGGTTCCTCTTTCTACTGTTAGAGGCAGCCAGTTTTGTTTTATTGTTTCGTTTCAACTACTATCAGCAGAGTGTGTTCTTCACATCTGCCAACAGTGTGGCGGGGAAAGTTTACGATGTTTCGGGAACTATTACTTCTTATTTCCATCTGAAATCTGTCAATGAAGACTTGCTCGACCGTAATATGTGGTTGGAGCAGCGGGTGGCTTTTCTGGAGAAAACGCTGAAAAATAAAGGAATGGACTCTGTTCGGTTGTATAGCCTGGAACGGCTCGAACCGGACGAATACCATATTTTCAAAGCGAATGTCATCAAGAATAGTCTGAACCGGGTGGATAACTATATCACCCTTGATGAAGGAACCTCTGCGGGTATCCGTCCGGAAATGGGAGTGGTAGATGCCAACGGAGTAGTGGGCATTGTCTATAAAACTTCTCCGCATTACTCTACCGTTATTCCATTGCTGAACAGTAAATCGAGCATCAGTTGCAAGATTGTGGGCAGTGAATATTTCGGTTATTTGAAGTGGGAATATGGAGACTCTCGTTATGCTTATTTGAAAGATTTACCTCGCCATGCAGAGTTTAACCTGGGTGATACGGTGGTGACAAGTGGGTATTCTACAGTATTTCCTGCGGGTATCATGGTGGGAACGGTGGATGATATGTCTGATTCTCACGACGGTCTCTCTTATCTGTTGAAGATAAAACTGGCCACGGATTTCGGAAAGGTGAGCAACGTTCGGGTGATTGCCCGTACCGGACAAGAAGAGCAGCAGACATTGGAGAAGGAAGAAGGGAAATGATGGGAGTGATAAGTGTTAGAGTATTTAGTGATAAGCAATTAATGGGGTAACCTTAATTGTCAATTGTCAATTATCAATTGTTAATTAAATAAGAGGTGGTCATCAATTATCTGCATAAAATAGGTTGGTTTATCGGTTTGGTACTATTGCAGGTACTGATACTGAATAATGTGCATATTGCCGGATATGCCACTCCTTTTCTATATATTTATCTCATACTGAAATTTGAGTCGGAAACACCACGGAATACTTTGATGCTGTGGGCGTTTTTTCTGGGACTGACGGTGGATATCTTTTCGGATACGCCGGGTATGAATGCTGCAGCTACGGTGGCACTGGCTTTTTTGCGTCCTACATTCCTACGCCTGTTTGTGCCGCGGGATGCATTTGAGAATATAGTTCCTTCGATAAAATCGATGGGAATTGTACCTTTCCTGAAGTATTTGGTTGTTAGCGTTTTTATTCATCATGCAATATTACTTACCATAGAATTCTTTTCGTTCGCCCATATCGGAACGTTGCTGCTGAGAATTGTGGCAAGTGCGTTGCTGACTATAACCTGTATCATGGCTATAGAAGGAGTGAAGAAGAAGTAAGATGGCAAAAGATTATACACTCGAAAAGCGGAAATTTGTGATAGGTGGGGTAGCAATTGTGATTGTTATCATTTATATCATGCGTCTTTTTGTGTTGCAGATCATGACTGATACTTACAAGAAGAATGCAGATAGTAACGCTTTCCTTAATAAAATCCAGTATCCTTCGCGCGGTGCTATTTATGACCGCAATGGAAAATTACTGGTGTTCAATCAACCTGCGTATGATATCACATTCGTGCCGCGAGAGGTGACGGAACTGGATACTCTCGATTTTTGCCGCACACTGAATATTACGAAAGAACAGCTGCTGAAGCGAATGAAAGATGTGAAGAACCGCTGGATGAATCCCGGTTATTCCAGATATACGCATCAGGTGTTTATGACGCAGCTCTCGGCGGAAGAGTGCGGTGTATTCCAGGAAAAACTCTTTAAATTCCCGGGTTTTTATATTCAGAGACGTACTATCCGGCAATACACTTATAATTCTGCCGGACATGCTTTGGGAGATATTGGTGAGGTTTCAATGAGAGATATTGAGGCTGACGACTATTACATTCGCGGTGATTATGTGGGTAAGCAAGGTATAGAAAAGTCATACGAGAAATACCTGCGTGGCGAAAAAGGAGTAGAGGTTTTGCTTCGTGATGCGCACGGACGTATTCAGGGCCACTATATGGATGGGAAACTAGACCGCCCATCCATACCGGGTAAGAACCTGAAATTAGGGTTGGATATTGATTTGCAGATGTTAGGTGAGCGTCTGATGAAAAATAAAATCGGTGCAATTGTGGCTATTGAGCCGGAAACGGGGGAGATCCTTTGTCTGGTGTCTGCTCCGAACTTTGATCCGCACTTGATGATTGGCCGCCAACGTGGTAAAAATCATAATATGCTGCAGAGAGATAAGCAGAAACCTTTGCTGAATCGTGCTATTATGGGTGTCTATCCTCCGGGGTCTACTTTCAAAACAGCGCAGGCGCTGACATTCTTACAGGAAGGTATTATACAGCCATCCACATCGTTTCCTTGTTCTCACGGATTCATTTATGGAGGTCTGCGTGTGGGATGCCACGGGCATGGATCACCTCTTCCGCTGATACCTGCTATTGCCACTTCGTGTAATGCTTATTTTTGTTGGGGGCTTTATCGCATGTTTGGTGATAAGAAATACGGTTCACCACAGAATGCGCTTACTGTATGGAAAGATCACATGGTTTCTCAAGGATTTGGTTATAAGCTGGGAACGGATTTGCCGGGTGAGAAACGTGGATTTATTCCTAATGCAGGTGTTTATGATAAGGCCTATCGTGGATCATGGAATGGATTGACGGTAATCAGTATTTCTATCGGTCAGGGTGAAGTTTTAAGTACACCTTTGCAAATGGCAAACTTAGCGGCTACCATTGCCAATCGTGGTTATTTTGTGACTCCGCATATTGTGAAGGATATTCAAGATGCAGAATTGGATAGTACCTATCGGGAGCGTCGTTACACTTCTATTGATCGTTCTTATTATGAAGAAATTGTAGAAGGTATGCGGGCGGCTGTTACGGGAGTTACCGGAAGTGCTACTTGCCGTATAGCCGGAACCATACTGCCGGGTGTAGAAGTCTGTGGAAAGACGGGTACGGCACAGAATCGCGGACATGACCATTCTGCATTTATAGGTTTTGCCCCGATGGACAAGCCGAAGATCGCTATTGCCGTTTATGTCGAGAATGGTGGTTGGGGTGCAACCTATGGAGTACCTTATGGTGCTTTAATGATGGAACAGTATTTGAATGGAAAACTTTCGCCTGCCAGCGAGGAAAGAGCGGAAGAAATGAGTAATCGTGTGATAATGTATGGTGACGAGGAGAGATAGTATATGGAAATCACTGGATTGGGTAACGATCTGTGTTTACTTGATTCTGATTGCATTCGGTTGGTTTAGCGTTTGCGGGGCAAGCTATGATTATGGTGACCGCGACTTCTGGGATTTCTCCACTCGTGCAGGTAAGCAACTGGTTTGGATCATTTGCTCTTTCGGATTGGGATTTGTGTTGTTGATGCTTGAAGACAGCGTTTATGATATGTTTGCCTATCTGATTTATATAGCACTTGCCATATTACTTGTGGTCACTATCTTTATAGCCCCTGATACGAAGGGATCGAGGTCGTGGCTGGTCATGGGGCCGGTAAGTTTGCAGCCGGCGGAGTTCGCCAAGTTTGCTACGGCGCTGGCTCTTGCCAAGTATATGAATTCCTATTCGTTCACCATGAAGAACTGGAAGAATATCTTGATGATGGTTTTCCTTATTTTGTTCCCGATGATACTTATTATCTTGCAGCGGGAGACTGGCTCAGCGTTGGTATATACTGCTTTCTTTTTGGTTCTGTATCGGGAGGGAATGCCAGGTGTGGTACTGTTTTCCGGAGTGTGCGCGGTAGTTTACTTTGTGGTAGGTATTCGTTTTGATCAGGTGTTTATTGCCGATACGCCGACGCCGATAGGGGAGTTTGCAGTACTTTCGATGGTCTTGCTGTCTGCGGCAGGAATGGTGTGGGTTTATAAGAAGAAATGGGAACCGGTACGCAATATATTGTTAGTTACCATTGGAGTGTTGTTAATCGCTTATTTTATATCGGAATATGTGACTCCGTTTAATTTGGTTTGGGTGCAATGGGGACTGTGTATGCTGGTAGTTGGGTACCTTATTTTCCTTTCGTTAAGTGAGCGTCATCTTAGTTATTTCCTGATAGGTATGTTTGCTATCGGTTCTATCGGTTTCTTATATTCCAGTGATTACTTCTTTAATAAAGTATTGGAGCCTCACCAGCAGATACGTATCAAGGTGGTATTAGGCATGGAAGAAGATCTGGCTGGTGCCGGATACAATGTCAACCAGTCGAAGATAGCTATCGGTTCCGGTGGCCTGACAGGAAAGGGATTCCTAAACGGTACTCAGACTAAGCTGAAATATGTACCCGAACAAGATACGGACTTTATTTTCTGTACGGTAGGTGAAGAAGAAGGATTTATAGGTTCTACTGCCGTGCTACTCTTATTCCTTATATTAATACTCCGTCTGATTGCTGTGGCGGAGCGGCAACCGTCTACTTTTGGTCGAGTCTATGGGTACTCGGTCGTTAGTATATTCCTGTTCCACTTATTTATTAATGTAGGCATGGTGCTGGGATTGACACCTGTGATTGGTATTCCGTTGCCATTCTTTAGTTATGGCGGTTCTTCGCTTTGGGGATTCACCATCTTGCTGTTCATCTTCCTGCGGATTGATGCAGGACGTAAAAAGAGACTGTCAGCGTTTTAATTTGATTCCTACATCATTGATACCGGGAAGAACTTCGTCCGGTAGAAGGTGTATAATTTTGAAGCGGTATTCCCCGGCTTTTCCAATACGGATGAAGCCTGCTGGGAGAGTTGATTGATATAACCCACCCCAGCCATCTCCTAACCAAATACCTGCATTGTCAGCAAGTCGCAGCTCCAATGTATCCCGCTTGATATTTGGGACTTCCGGGCTGTCGTAGTAGATGAGTAAGGGCAAATTCTGATATGGATAATTGTTCCGGTTTCTTACTTCTACGGATACATTGTAGAGTGTAGCGGAGTCTGCAACCGAAACATTGAAGAATAGTGTGTCATTCCGCTGCCAGCCTTCCGTTGGCAGGGATTGAAAAGAATGATATACAGTCTGTTCATCGCAGGCTGTGTAGAGGCTTGCGATGAACAGCAGTATTAAACTCTTCAGGAGAGATGTTTTATTCTTGGGCTGGTTTTTCATTTCCGGCTGGTTTCTCTCCTTGTGGTCTGGGTGGATTGTTGGGTCTGGGACCTCTATCAACACGTTGTCCATCTCCTCGTTCACGATTTTTTTGCTTGTTGCGTCTGACCTGATCGCCTTGTAGTCTGGGTTGGTTCCCCTGTTGCCTTGGTTGCTCGCCTTGTGGTCTGGGAGTACCTTGTGGGCGTGGTTCACCTTGTGGGCGTGGTCTGGATTGTTGATCTCCAGGTTGATTCGGATTTCCTTTTTTCTTTTTCTTGCGGTTGTTATTACCGCTGTTTCCATTCCCGCCACCGTTATTTTCTCCGCCATTTTTACCTTTACGACTACGGTCGAAGCGGGTTAAGCTTTCCTGTTCCAACAAATCTATCGGCTTCTTGGGTTCCACTTGGCGTGCTTCTTCTACAAGACTTTCTGGCTTAGTACCCCGTTTGTTCATACCGATGATTTCAAATGCACGCTTACCACTGATTGTTACCAGATTGGCAGGAATGTTCTTGTCGGTAGAGTAGGTTATCTGATTGCTTAGAATATCTGCCTTGAAGAAATAGAAAGTACCGTCTTTGGTTTCCAACTCGATCTCCCTGGAAGGAAGACGTTTCTGAGCTTCTACATAGCAGTCCACTTCATAGTTGAGACAGCATTTCAGTTTGGCACATTGTCCTGCCAGTTTTTGCGGATTGAGAGAGATATCCTGATAACGGGCGGCACTTGTGGATACTGACACGAAAGAGGTCATCCAGGTGGCACAGCAGAGCTCGCGTCCACAAGGGCCGATACCACCAATTCGTCCGGCTTCCTGACGTGCGCCAATTTGCTTCATTTCAATGCGGACATGGAAAGCATCTGCCAATACCTTGATCAGCTGGCGGAAGTCTACACGCTCATCGGCAATATAATAGAAAATAGCTTTGTTACCGTCTCCCTGATATTCCACATCACCGATTTTCATGTTGAGATTCAGGTTGAGGGCAATCTGTCGGGCGCGTATCATGGTGTTATGTTCGCGTCCTTTGGCTTCATTGTATTTGTCCATATCTACCTGTTTGGCTTTACGGTAGATGCGCTTGATATCAGCCTCAGACTTGATGTTAGCTTTTCTCATTTGTAGCGGAACAAGGCGTCCGGTTAGGGTCACCACACCGATGTCATGTCCCGGTGTTGCTTCTACGGCCACGATGTCGCCCTTTTCAAGAGGTATATGGTTGCTATTGCGGAAATATCCTTTGCGGGTATTCTTGAACTGAACTTCTACCAGATCGCTTTCTTCTCCGTTTCCGGGAATATCGGCCAGCCAGTCGTAGGTGTTCAGTTGCTTGTCTTGCCTGCCGCAACTTTTGCAGCAGAGACTTCCGCTTCCGTTATGTAGTTTAAAATCCATTTTTTTATTTATGATTGAGATTACTACTATATATCTGATTTCTACTGTTTCAGTAGAACTATCATTTTCAATGAAAAATCAAAAAAGACCATCCTTGCATTTACATTTTGCTCAATATGTATCTGCGCTTCGCTCAATTCATCCATCATTCCCGTTACATTCCGTTCGTTGATAAAAGGGGCGAAGCGGGTGGCAAAGTTTTGTTCGGGCAGAGTCATGTAACTCATCTCTTTGCAATGTAGGTTATAGATAAAATTCTCGCGTATCATACGCTGGGCGTATGTCAGAAAGTTCTTCTGCCGTTCACGTCCCATGCCTGCCAGTTGCTCACTCCATTGCTTCATTTCACGTATCTTCCGTTGATAGGAAAGACGCATGAGGCTGACAAAGAGTTCAAAGAACAGTTCATTTTCTTCGTTTAGGTGGATGGTTTCCAATGCTTTGATAAAGTCACCGTTGGCAAGATGCGCCAAGGTGAAACTATCATTAGGACGTACGCCGTATTTCTGTTGCAAGGCGTTGGCAATATCCGTTTCTTCTATTTTACGGATGTTGAAACGTTGCGTACGGCTCAGGATTGTTGGCAGTATCATGTCCGGAGTTTCGGATATCAATAGGAATACTGTCTTTTCGGGAGGCTCTTCCAGAAGTTTCAATAACTTATTGGCACAAACTACGTGCATTTTCTCCGGTAGCCAGACGATAGTAACCTTGTAGCCACCTTCGCTTGATTTCAGACTGAGCTTGCGCACTATCTCGTCACTCTCTTTTGCATAGATGATGGCTTGTCCGTTTTCAGCATCCATCTCATTCAGCCAGTGGTTGAGACTGAAATAAGGACTGTTCAGCACCAGATGGCGCCAGTCAGCTATGTAATCGTCGCATACTTCTTTTTTTCCTTTTTTTACGATGGGAAAGACGAAGTGTACATCCGGATGTACCAGCTTATTCCACTTTACGCAGGAGGGACAAGTGCCACAGGCATCTGTATCTGTACGGTTCGGGCAACAGATGTAACGGGCATAAGCCATTGCCAACGGAAGTTTTCCCACTCCCGATGGACCGCAGAAGAGCTGAGCATGAGGAATACGCCCCTCTTGCACTTCCTGCCGGAGTCGCTGTTTGGCTGCTTCTTGTCCTATTACCTCTTTGAAAAACACGATATTATATATAATTTAATTATCAATTACTAATTATCAATTAGATTACTTCAACTCTCAACTCTCCATTCTCAACTTTCAACTTCCCCTAGTATACCAGCTTTGCAACTTCTTTTATACTGTCTACTGCACCGATGGAGTAGAAGTGAATACTAGGTACTCCATGTTCCACTAATTCCTTACATTGCTTAACACACCATTCGATGCCTACTTGTTTGGCTTCTTCATCCGTTTTGCATTTCATCGCTTCGTATGCCAGTTCTTCGGGCAAGTCCACTTTGAATGTCTTGGGTATCATGGTGATTTGAGATATCTTCTTGAACGGTTTGATACCTGGAATGATGGGAATGGTAACTCCGGCTTTCCGGGCACGTTCTACAAAGTCGAAGTATTTCTGGTTATCATAGAAAAGCTGTGTGACTGCATATTCTGCACCGGCTTCCATTTTCTTTTTCAGCCAGTAGATATCAGTGTCAATATTGGGAGCTTCTTCGTGTTTTTCGGGATAACATGCCACGCCATAGGAAAATGGTGTATTGGTTACTTTCATTTCCGAGCCATCTACGAAAATACCTTTATTGAAGTTATTGATCTGTTCTTGCAATTCAATGGCATGGTGGTAGCCATCGCCTTCGGGAGTGAAGACGGACTCATGTTTTGCTTTATCCCCACGTAGCACCAGTAAGTCGGTAATACCCAGGAATTGCAGATCGAGCAGTACATATTCCGTCTCTTCGCGGGTGAAACCACTGCAAAGAAGATGCGGAACTACAGTAATATTATATCTGTTTTGGATAGCGGCAGCTACGGCAACAGTCCCTGGGCGGCGGCGCAAGCGATTGCGCTGAAACAAACCGTTTCCCAGATCTTTGTACACATATTCGCTGCGATGTGTGGTGATATTGATGTATTTCGGGTCAAATTCCCGTAAAGTATCTATGGTGTCGTACAGCTTTTCGATGCCTGTGCCTTTCAGCGGTGGCAGTATTTCAAAAGAGAAAGCTGTCTTCTCGTTGCTGTGTATCAGGTCGATAATTCTCATTTCTTTTTCGTTGTCTTTGTTCGGTGAACAAAACTTATTTGTACATTGGGAACAAAAATACGAAAAAGAAATGAGATATGCTTTTATTGTTGGGCTATTCTTTTATACAACGTATAGGAACAGCTATATAATAATCTTTATCTTTCACTTTATTACTGCCAGTGTCGTTAATATCGTTTGATGTACTTTTCATGAAAATAACGGTTTCTGTCAATCCATTCACGTCATCTCCTATCCAATAGAAAGCTGCGGCAGACTCATTTATCAAAGTTGTTTTATTTCCACTTTCTGTATACACTCCGTAAGGATAAAAACTTAATCCAGTCTCGTTAGTGGCAGGGGATACGATATCTCCCGCCTTAAATGGTATCCAATCTCCTGTTTTTAAAACAGAAATATCATTCTTGATATACTGCCTTAGTGAATCCCAATTTCCGTTATTAGGTATTTTCCATCCTTCTGGAGCTAAGTTACCAGCTAATATAGCTTCTCCATTATAGAAGTATATTTCATCTTTTTCGGGTTTAAAATAACCCGCTCCCTTGCCTAATTCTACTTGTTTAGTAAGAGGAGTGCCATTTCTGTATGTAGTTGCGCACAAGTCTTTCTGCATCCAATATTGTATGCCTATTTTTACTATAGGATATTCTTTTAAAGTTCCATTCCTGATATCTCTAATCGTATGTCGTATAACATTTATATCCAAAGGCTTTTCGGGTTTTATTAATGTGATTATTCCTGATTCATTCAGGTAGAATTTATCAATTTTTCCAGAAGTACCTGTAGTATATGTAAACGAATTATCTTCTGTATTCCAACTTATTTTTCCTCCATTGATCTCTCTTTCATCATCTAATAGTTGTAGTACAGTTCCATTAGTAAGGTCGCTTTGTTCATCGGCTCCGATAGGATAAATAGTGATTGCTTGTGAACTAATATTATCTGACCTAAGATACTCTTTGCAAATTTCTACAATAGGTTTACCGCTACTATATACTTTATAAACATTTGATTGGGTAAAAGATAATGCGGCAATATGTATTACTGTAGTTTTGCCGCTATTATCTGTTTCCTTACCTTCAACAGATGTCCAGTCTTCTATGTTGCCGGTTATTCCTGTCAATATATGACTGGTAGTCTGCATGGCTGCTATGTCCAGGTCACATTGTGTATTTTCTGTTATTGTTAATTCCGGCATTGGGCATGTGTATAGTTGTCCGTTCCAGTCCATGACGAATGATTGTATATCGGATTTTATGTCTTGAGGAATAATGATAATCTCTTTTCCTATGAGTTTCCCGTTTTTTATACTCCATGTTCCGTAAGGAATAATATCTGTTTCTTCTTTATGATTTGTAAATTCCCCTGTGGTCAAATTATAGTCGGCTTTATTATAGAATCCGGTAGCAATGATTCGTGGATTAGCACTTAGTAAACTTTCAACAGTTTCATCTCCTTTGGGGGTAAGTGTTATGTTGAATTTGACTAATTTATGATAGAACTTCAGTTCAACAGCTTTTTCACTACTTGCCACTTTTGACTGTGTTGCGATTAGAAAATCTGATTGTGAACGTTTAATAGGATTGCTTTGATCTGACTGTATAGAGATTGGAATAATGGAAGAATTGGCAGATATCTCTGTTGGTAGGTAAGGGGAATAACTGATAAAGTCAAGAGTTGCATCTCCTACCGGATAGAAAACTGTTTTTTGGGGGATAAGCGTACTACTTCCTGTACATTCTAACTGCAAATTGTTGATATACCTTTCTTCTGCAATAGAAGTGGAGGATAGCATTGCGTATAATCCCACTTTATCTCCTTTCTCGAAGGTTGTATTTGTCACTCGTGTACTCGTTTTATTGATCTTTGTTGAAAATGTGATAGGGGTAGTTCCTGGAGAAGTCTCTGAATCTAACTTATTGACACAAGAAGAAATAGGTAGAAAAAGAGAACATAATAAAACAGAAATCAATCTGTTACTTTTAATAGTTGTTTTGCTCATTTGTTGCTATTTTATGAAATACAACTGTTGTATTTCTAGTTAGTACGTAGCTCTATCTGTTAATTAAAGCATCGGAATATCTGAGGTGGGTAAGGACCATAATTGGTATAAGAAAGTCTGTGGCTTTGGGATGCTAATTAATTGAATTCACGCTTGAATTCCAGTTCTATTCCATCTTAATGTTTTTCAATGTTCATTAACTCTGTTGGTTGACAAAGGTAAAATAATAATCTAAATATCTGAAAGAATAAACCAGTTTCTGTTAAAAGTATTTTTATCTTCCTTTGTATGAAGTGAATAAATGAATAGCTTTTGTCCCTACATTTTCATTCTTTCGCGGGAGATTTCAAAATTATCAGTACCTTTGTACTCTAAATTAAAGATAATCTGATAACTTATGCCATTAAATTTACCTGATAAGCTGCCGGCGATAGAGTTGCTGAAAGAAGAGAACATATTTGTTATTGACAACTCCCGCGCCACGCAACAGGACATCCGTCCGTTGCGCATCGTTATCCTGAACTTGATGCCTTTGAAGATTACCACGGAGACAGATCTTGTGCGTTTGCTCTCCAATACACCGCTTCAAGTGGAAATCTCGTTCATGAAAATCAAGAGTCATACATCAAAGAATACGCCTGTAGAACACATGCAGACATTCTATACTGACTTTGAAAAGATGCGTGGCGAGAAGTACGACGGTATGATTATCACCGGTGCCCCTGTAGAACAATTGGATTTCGAAGAGGTGACTTACTGGGATGAAATAATGGAAATATTCGATTGGGCGCGTACGCATGTTACGTCCACTCTTTATATATGTTGGGCTGCACAGGCCGGACTTTATCATCATTATGGAGTACCCAAGTATGCGTTGGATAAGAAAATGTTCGGCATATTCGAGCATCGTCCTTTAGATCCGTTACACGCTATTTTCCGCGGTTTCGATGATATGTTCTATGTACCCCATAGCCGTCATACGGAAGTACGGAAAGAAGATATCTTGAAAGTGCCGGAACTTACTTTACTTTCGGAATCGGAAGATGCAGGCGTACACCTGGTGGTAGCACGTGGTGGACGTGAGTTCTTTGTTACCGGACATTCGGAATACTCTCCACTCACGCTGGATACGGAATATCGCAGGGATGTGGATAAAGGTCTGCCCATTGAAATACCTCGTAATTATTATGTGGATAATGATCCGGACAGAGGTGTGATGGTACGTTGGCGTGCCCATGCCAATCTGTTGTTCTCTAATTGGTTGAACTATTTCGTTTATCAGGAAACTCCGTACAATATTAACGATATAAAGTAGCTACAAGCTACGGGCTACGAGTGACAAGACCTTGCGGTGTATAGCGTATCACTCGTAGCTTGTAGCCTGTAACTTGTAACTAAAACGATATGATAAAGCAACGGAAGATAGAGTTACTAGCCCCTGCCAAGAACATGGAATGTGGCATTGAAGCTATTAACCACGGTGCGGATGCAGTGTATATCGGTGCACCTAAGTTTGGCGCACGTGCAGCAGCCGGCAATTCGTTGGAAGATATAGCTGCTTTGGTGGCTCATGCCCATTTATATAATGCTCGGATTTATGTGACTGTCAATACCATCTTAAAAGAAGAAGAACTGGCAGAGACGGAGAAAATGATTTGGGATTTGTATCGTGCGGGAGTAGATGCCCTCATTGTGCAAGATATGGGAATCACTCGCTTAAACCTGCCGCCTATTCCCTTGCACGCCAGTACGCAAATGGATAACCGCACACCGGAGAAAGTACGTTTCCTTGCAGAAGCCGGTTTCCGGCAAGTAGTATTGGCACGTGAACTTTCCCTTCAGGAAATCAGCCATATTCATAAAGCTTGTCCGGAAGTGCCGTTGGAAGTATTTGTACATGGAGCACTTTGCGTTAGTTATAGTGGGCAATGTTATGTCAGCCAGGCTTGTTTCGGACGTAGTGCCAACCGGGGAGAATGTGCACAATTCTGCCGTTTACCTTTCAGTCTGGTGGATGCCGACGGAAAAGTAATTGTACGTGATAAGCATTTGCTATCTCTCAAAGATTTGAATCAGAGTGATATTTTGGAAGAGTTACTTGATGCAGGTGCCACTTCGCTCAAGATAGAAGGCCGTCTGAAAGATGTTTCTTACGTAAAGAATGTTACGGCTGCTTACCGCCAAAAGCTGGATGCTATCTTTACACGCCGTAAAGAATACGCCCGGGCCTCTTCCGGTACTTGTAATTATACATTCCGTCCCCAGTTAGATAAAAGTTTTAGTCGTGGATTTACGCATTATTTCCTGCACGGACGCAGTGAAGAAATCTTCTCTTTTGATACTCCGAAATCCCTCGGTGAAGAGATGGGCACCATGAAGGAACAACGCGGAAACTACCTCACAGTAGCCGGATTGAAATCATTCAACAACGGTGACGGTGTTTGTTATATCGATGAGCAAGGACGCCTGCAAGGCTTCCGTATCAACCGTGTAGATGGAAATAAACTCTATCCGGCAGGTGAGATGCCTCGTATCCGTCCGCGTACTGTGCTTTACCGTAACTATGACCAGGAGTTTGAGAAGTTGCTGGCACGTAAGTCTTCCGAACGAAAGATTTCCGTATCCTTGCTTTTGGCAGATACTGCCTTCGGCTTTGCTCTGACTGTCACGGATGAGGATGATAATAGCGTTACACTTTCTTTCCCTCATCAGAAAGAACCTGCCCGTACCCCGCAGGCAGATAATCTGCGTACTCAACTCAGTAAATTGGGAAATACTCCTTTTGAAGCCGGAATATTAGCGGATAATCGTTCGCCTGAAACAAATTCCGCCATAGAAATCCGCTTTTCAGATAACTGGTTTCTTCCCGTTTCCGTAGTAGCCGATTGGCGCCGTCAAGCCGTAGACAAGCTGGTTACCGTTCGCCGTATTAATTATCGGCAGGAAGTGGCAGTCTGGAAACCTACAACTCATGTTTTCCCTTTGCCGGGAACTTCTTCTAAGACAACAGCTTCCGCTACTTCATTAACGTACCTCGGTAATGTAATGAATACCCGTGCCGCCTCTTTCTATACCGATCACGGCATTGCTACCGTAGCTCCGGCTTATGAGAAACAATCTGTACCGGGTGCTGTTTTAATGTTCTGCAAGCATTGTTTGCGTTATAGTATGGGTTGGTGCCCTACTTATCAGAAGGGACGTTCACCTTATCGGGAGCCTTATTATTTGCAAGGAACTGATGGTAAGCGCTTCCGCTTGGAGTTTGATTGTAAGAATTGTCAGATGAAAGTATATGCGGAATAAGAGAGAACATATTCGTTATCACCACAGAGCGGTACAGAGTAACACTGAGTTTCTTAAATATCAGAAAAGACTCCGTGCAACTCTGTGTTACTCTGTGGTGATAGCGATTATTATCAGTCTGGTTTCCTGCCGTTACTCCCGTCCTAATCTGGATGATGAAGGTATCAGTGATAAAACCCGCGACTCTCTGACCTACCTTTACGACCGGCATTATACGTTGAATACGAATCTGGAAGTGGTGCAGGATTCCGTGGTGCTTGCCTGTCTGCCGGTGAAGGATTGCTACAATACTCTGTATAGAGGAGACCGTGTAGTAGTGGCCGAATTTGCCATTCATTCTGCTGATAGTGTGGACAGTGTTTGGGTAAAACTGGCTCATTCTCAGGAGATACAAGGCTGGATCGGGGAGCGGGAAATGATGCAAGCTTTTGTACCTACGGACAGTATCTCACAATTCATTTACTTGTTCAGTGATACGCATGCTTCTTACTTCGTGATTATTTTCGCCTTGTTTGTCGGTGCCTGGGTGTTCCGTTTGTTCCGTAGGAAGCAGTTGAAGATTGTTTATTTCAATGATATTGATAGTGTATATCCGCTTTTGCTCTGCCTGTTGATGGCATTCAGTGCTACGGTGTATGAGACGATGCAAGTTTTTGTGCCCGAAACGTGGGAACATTTCTATTTTAATCCTACGCTTTCACCTTTCAAGGTGCCGTTTATTCTCTCGGTCTTTTTGCTGAGCATCTGGTTGTTTATAATTGTACTGCTGGCAGTACTCGATGACTTGTTCCGTCAGTTGACTCCTGCCGCTGCCGTATTTTATCTGTTGGGATTGGCATCTTGTTGTATCTTCTGTTATTTCTTCTTTATACTGACTACACAAATCTATATCGGCTATATTTTCCTTGTTGTTTTCCTTGGGCTTTTCCTAAAGCGAATGTGTGCCACACTTGTCATTTACCGCTATCGTTGCGGGCGCTGCGGACAGAAATTAAAAGAAAAGGGGCCTTGCCCAAGCTGTGGTGCTATCAATGAATAATAGGGTGTAGCAAGTTCTCTTAACCCTTTCATGCTTATGATACTTACTTTTCCCCTCTTTCCTGCTTAGATGTAATGTAAAAGATGGCATCTTTTGCTGCGAAAGATGCCATCTTTTGATGTTAGAGATGCCACCTTTTGTGACAAAAGATGCCATCTTTTGCATAACGGGTTAGGGAGATGTATGGGGACGGAAGTAATGATCTCTATCAGAACCTGCAACGTAGTTCGATTCCCGCCTGTATGGGGCGGCCTTTCTGCATGAATCCGTTGCCCATGCTTTCAAAGTAGAAAGCAGCGTAGTCTTTATCCAGTGCATTGCGAACCCAGAAGTCAATCTGTCCGTTGCCTTTTTGCAGGCTGAGGCGTCCGTTCAATGTGCCGTAGAAAGCTTGGCTGACATCATTCTGCTCAGTCCAATAGATACGTCCTGCACCGGTGTAGTTGGCATTAAGTTGAATACGGTCCAACCAATGTCCCGGGTTGATGCGGAAAATGTATTGTCCGCCCAGGCTCAGGGTGTGCTTCGGAACGAAAGGAACATAGTTGCCGTTGTAACTTATTTCTTCTAATTTACTGTTGGTTGTTATGTAATCTTTGAATGTGGCATAAGTATAACCGTAGCTTGCAGTCAAGGTAAAGTTAGTGGTAACTGCACCCATCAGAGATATTTCTGCTCCCAGGCTGCGGCTCTTTCCTGCATTTACCGTCTCGCGTCCAAGTCCGCTCTGGGCGAAGCGGGAAATCTGCTGGTCGCGCGTTTCAAGCCAGAACAGGGCGGCATCGGCACGCAGACGGTTTTGGAAAAGGTTTAGGTGAGTACCTATTTCATAGTTCCAGGTTTGTTCCGGTTTATATACGGTGGCAGCCCGGGCATCCGGGTTTTCGCCGGCATCGGGTATAAAGTTCACCATATCTTTAAGGTTTTCGGGAACCTGGGACATGATTTCATCTTTGGTCAGCCTCATCATATCGTTCTTCAGACTCGCTTGCAACAAGTCGGAGAACATCTGGATGTTGTATCCTCCCGAACGATATCCTTTGCTGACGGTGGCGTATACATTTCCGAGGTTCTTCGGGAAGTCATATTGCAGGGCGAACTTTGGTAATAGTTGCAGATAATCCTTGCTGATGGAGCCTTGATAACGTGAGGTGACGGTCAGTGCTGTTTCCGGCATCATGGAAATGGGCTTTCCTGTGGGCGCTCCGTTCATCATCATCTGGCCCGTAATACCTATGGTGTAGTCCATTGCTGTACCGGAGTTATAATCCATCTTCATTTTCTCATAGTCCAGTCGAAGGCCAGCAGTGAATGATACTCCATCGATACCGAATAAATCTCTGAATGTGGATTGGTGGAACAGAGCTCCGTTCAAAAGCGGTGTCTTGAAGTCTCCGTTGATAGGCAGGCGGGCGCTGGTTACTTTCAGTGCGGGCATGATGTTCATATTTCTTCCGGGTCCCATCGGTACCTCAACCAGTGCGGGGATGAAGTTTCCCAACATCTGATCCATCATCGCCATACCATCTTCTTTGAATGTGACTGGTGCAGTAGTATTTAGCCATTGGTAGAAACCGAAAATGCCTGTAGCCCATTGCCAGTGGTGGCTTTCCTTGCTCTTCATTACGATTTCTTCACTGATGGTGTTGATGCGCTGCTTCTGTTCGAGGGTATAGGTGTTTTTAGCTGTGAAATCCTGATCCAGAAACATACGATCCTTTAGATGCTGATATCCGGTTACGGCACTGAGTGTGAAATTCTGTGCCTGGTACTCTACATTAAGTCCGGCATTCAACAGGTTGCGGTAATAGCTACTTTCATCATTGTAAGCCGTTTTGGCTACATCTCCGGTTTCTTTATTGTAGAGTCCATACGGGTAACCGCCCTGGTCACCATATTCATAACTTACATTAAAGTCGAGCTTCCAATTGTCGCTGGGCAAGTAGATGGCGCGGATACGTCCACCGGCAGACTGCCCTTTATCTACCTTTTTATTGTTGAGCGCTGCATTGCGGAAGAAACCGCCTTCGTATTCATAAAATCCTCCAGCCGAGAATGCAAAGCGCTCATTCATCCGGTGATAGTGAGTGACGGAAGTATTGTATTGATTGTGTGTACCTGCCCCTATCCGGAAGTCAGTACCTTGATAAGAGAAAGGAGATTTGGTATGTACTTTAATAAGTCCACCCATCGCATTTCGTCCGTACAATGTACCTTGCGGACCGCGCAGCACATCAATACGCTCGATGTCGGAATAATTGAAATCGAATGCGGATTTATCTATATAAGGTATATTGTCAACATAGAGGCCTACGGAGGGAGTATTGATGCGAGAACCGATACCACGAATGTAGACGGCAGATGTCAGTCGCGAACCGTAATCAGGAATAAATATATTCGGGACCAGTGCTGTCAGGTTCTTTATGGAGTTCACTTGTGCAGCTTGCATGTCTTGTTGCGAAAGTAAGGTGACGGCATTGGGTAGCTCGCGCAACTTACGGTTTTCTTTAGGTGCTGCAATGATGAGAACCTCTTCAACGTCCACTATTTTCAGGGTATCCACTTCTTCTGCCGTAATGTTTCCTATAGGTAGGAGTGCCAGGGCAAAAATCAACAATTTACTCTTATCCATTCTTTGTCTTTTAGGATAAATGATAATTTACCAGCGTAGCGCTGGAGCAAGGTTCTCCTTCGGCGTGCA
>OGPD01001046.1_pt1 | contig 24459 bp, 18 predicted proteins | sample 1552861 | NCBI WGS metagenome assembly OGPD01 (sample SAMEA2580280, study PRJEB22360) | human gut metagenome | biome: human gut; feature: human-associated habitat; material: faeces | place: Denmark | collected 2008/2010
GCTCCCACTGCCACACCGGGCCGCGCATGGGCGGCCCCCGCCGTATTGCTGGAAATCTCGGTCAGCACCGTCGAAAACAGCGTAAAAGCAAACACCGTTTCCAGACCGCCAGTCAGCGGCAGCAGCGTGATCGCCTCAGCCATTTTCAGGGCCGCGCCGGTTTCCGTCACCAGACTGCCCAAAGCCAGGCCGCCGGCAAATAAAAACAGCATGCCCCACATAACGCCCTTTTCCGCAAATTCCCAGGTCAGCAGGGCCTTGCCGTCCTCATCCTCGAAGGTGAAGGCCAGCAGCCCCATGATCAGAAAGACATACGCAGGCTTCAGCGCCGGCAGCCACCCGGCGTACAGCGGCCGGATAAAAGCCAGCAGTGTCGCCGCGACAAACAGCACCAGGCTGATTTTTTCGCCCAGCCGTATCGTGCCCAGCTGCGCGTACATTTCCTTAAAATATTCGCTGGTACCAGCCAAGCGCTTTACCGGCACCGGCAAATGGAACAGGAAAAACAGATTCAGCAGCAGGACCAGTACCAAAAGCGGCAGAAAACGCACCACCCAGTCGATATACATAAATTCCTGTCCTGTCAGCTTTTCCAGATAGCTGATCGCCACCAGGTTCGCCGCCCCGCCCAAAGGCGAGCCGAAGCCGCCGATGCCCGCGCCCCAGACGATCGCCAGCAGGATCGGCACTGCCAGCTTACTGTTTTTGATGTTTTCCTCGCCAATAAACTGCAGCATGGATACCGCTACCGGTACCAGGATCGTACAGACGACCACATTCGGCAGAAAGATGGACAGTACCGTCGCTACCAGCAGCCAGACTGCTATCTGCTGCCGCAGCGACGTGCCGATACAGCACAGGGTCTTGATCGCCAGCCGCTTGTCGAGCCCCGTCGTCGCCCAGGTCAGGCAGACCAGATCAGCGCCGAACAGCAGCACGATGATCTCAGAAAAATACTGACTGATAACGTGCTGCATCGGGATCAGGTCAAACAATGCGTTGACACCGATCGGCACGAACGCCGTCACCGAAATATTGACCGGCCGCAATATCCACCACAGCGCCATCCAGACCGTCGTCCCCAGCGCCGCAGCCGCTTTGAAGCCAAAGAACCATTCCAGCAGCAGTATCGTCAAGCCGAAGCTGAACGGCCCCAGCAGCACTGCCACGCTGTGCAGGCGGCGCTTGCGTTTACTTCCGTACATAACCCCATCCCCTTCTTGCTCTCAAACTATTTTTATTGTAGAATGGTGGTATAAAAAAGTAAAATACTATTTCTTTGTTATTATAATAAGAATTTCTTATATATTTTTTAGAGGTGAGCTATGGATTTTGAATTTTACCGTAATTTTATCACCGTCGCCGAAACAGGGAACCTGACCACAGCTTCCAAAAAACTGGCCCTGGCCCAGCCGGCCCTCAGCGCCCAGATCAAAACACTGGAGCACTATTACGGCGCCAAGCTGATCCAGACTGCGCGCGGCAAACGCCAGCTGACCCTGACCGAAGCCGGGGAAGCCTTCCTGGGCAAGGCCCGCCAGATCTGCCGCACCGAAGAAACCATCCTTTTAGATATGCAGAGCTTCAATAAAAAAGCTTCCGGCACACTGCGCTTCAGCGTTTCGCCTGCCAAAAGCACCTTTTTCATCAACACCTATCTGCGTCCCTTTGCGGCCGCCTATCCCGAAATCTGCTTCCAGTTCCGGGAAGAAGCCGTCAGCGCCCAGACCAGACATATTGCGGAAAACAGCAGTGATTTTGCCTTTGCCAACGCGCCGCTGCCGTCACCGCAGCTGTTTGCCGCCCACAAAACGCAGAAAGAATATTTTTACGCCGTTTACAGTCCGCAGGCAAACTGCGGCCTTGATCCACAGCAGCCGCTGACGCCGAAACAATTACAGAATATCCCTGTCTGCTGTAACTTCGGCTGCTACAGCCTGCTGCGCAAAGCCTGCCTCAAGCACGGCTTCATGCCCAAGATCCGCTTTATCGCCACCACCAATACTGCCGCACTCGCTTTCGTGCAGGACGGCAGCGGCATCGCCATCGTTTCCGCCGGCGGCAGGGACGACTTCCCCCAAGGGTTGCTGCAGCAGCAGCTGGCTGATGATGAACTGTATTTTGAGCAGACGCTGTTCTGGTCCAAAAAAGACCGGTTAAGCGCCACCGCACAGCTGTTTTTGGACTTTTACCTGGCGGCAGCCAAGACTGACCGCCTCTGATCATCAGGATCTGCACATAAAAAAGCCTTTATGACAAAGTCATAAAGGCTTTTATTATTACGATTTACAGCTCATATCCAAACAGGACACCTTTACCGCCGGCTTTTTTCACCTTGTACATGGCCTGATCAGCTTTGAGCAGCAGCTCCTCCGCCGTCCTCCCGTCCTCGGGATAACGCGCCACGCCGATACTGACATTGCAGAACACCTCGCCCCTTTTCAGCCGCCAAGGCTGGGCAAACCGCCGATGGATAAAGCTGGCCAGATTCCGGATATTAGCTTCCGTTTTATCCCCGTCGATGATCGCGATGAACTCATCGCCGCCGTTGCGATAAATAGCGTCATGCAGCAGCGGGATACCGGAAAAGAACTGTCCCAGCTGCACTAAGAACTCGTCCCCCGCTTCGTGACCAAAGGTATCGTTGATCTTTTTAAAGCCGTCGATGTCAAAAAACAGCAGATAACCTTCGCCGCCCTCCTGCGTTTTGTCGATCCGGCGCTCGCACTCCTTCACCAGCATCCGGCGGTTCGGCAGGTTCGTCAGCGAATCATAATTGGCCAGATACTCGACCAAAGCTTCGTTGCGCTTATTGTCAGTGATATCGGCACTGCTCACCACATGGGCCAGTCTGCCGTCCACCCAGCGGAACGCCGCGCTGAACACCCTGAACCAGGAACCGTCGAAAGGCCGCTGATAATCCCAGGAATAGATCTTCGTCGGTTCGCCGTTCTCATCGATCAGCTTTTGCTGCGGGCAGAAAGCACAAGGCCCGTTTTGACCCGGGAACAGCACCTCCCAGCACTTGCGCCCCAAAAACTGCGAAATACCGCCGTACGGGGCCGCCATAGAACGATTGGCATATAAAATATCATGGGTATGGAAATCGTTGACATAAATATCTATACCTGTATTATCCAAAATGCTTTCCAGCGAATTTTTGGCAAAAGTCAGCTTGTTCTGATAGACCCGCACCCCGATATACCGGCCAAACATCGACAGCACTGTCTTCAGCAGCTGCTGCGTGCCTGCCGGCGGCACCGGCCGGGCCGACTGCTGTACAAATACCAGCAGCCCGTAGATCTGCAGCGTTTCATCGACTACTGAAGCCACTACCAGCGACTGCGCCGCAAACAGCTCCAGCAAAGCATTCTCAGCCGCACTGTTCTTTTGTCCACCCTCCAGCCAGACAAAGGTTTCCTGCGCCAGATAGCTGCGGTAAGCAGCATCGACCGCGTCGATCGGAAAGCTGCCCCGCAAAGGCAGTTCCTTACGCAGACAGCGTTCTTTCAGATGCAGATGGTTGTACTGGTCCAATTCATAGATCAGCCCGCCGTCAAAATCAAAAGCAGAACAGAGCTCCGCCAGAGCCCTGTCGATGACTCCGGTATCCACCTGCTTGCCGCCCAGTAATTCAGCTAAAGATAAAACGAGAGTATCACCCGATTGTACCATTGCAGCCACCTTCTATCCATACATTTAAAATAGTTCGATATTTTTATATACTTTGCTGATTTTATTCTATCATATTTATTATTTTTATCAACTGTAATTTATATTCTTTTAGGCAATAAAATTATTATATTACTCAAAAAAAGCACGCTGCAAGGAGCAGATCCTCACAGCGTGCTTTTTCTATTTTAGAACCGCAGCCGTACTCCGGCGTTCAACTGCCAGCTGTTGCCTGCCGCGCCGCCAAAGCACCGTTCAGCACTGGCGTAGCCGTCCCAAAGTTTGTCGATCGGCGCGGTGACTCCCAGTACAAACTCGCCCCAGCTGCCTCCGTAATCCTGCCGATAGCTCAAACCATCACCGTGCAGGCCCACCTCGCCGTCAAATTCATGCACGCCGGACAGGGTGACGTAATAATGAGTGCCGTTACGCAGCTTGCGGCCGACACCAATGCCCAGACGTCCGCACAAACTGACGGCGCTGTCCTGTGCTACCTGCATCCCGTTGCTGGCAGTATAATCGGCGCTGCCCAGCCTGAACCAGCTCACTTCCGCCTGCGGCTGCCAATACCAGCCGTCTGCAAGCATCCTGCGGCAGCCGTATTCCGCTGTCACTCCCAAAGTGCTTGCATCAAAACTGGCTTTCTGGTAATGGCGGCTCAAGTCAGTAGTATGATAATCCATATCAGCCTTGCCGTAATGCAGCACTATGTCGTAATAATGCCCCCGCACTCCCTGCCAGGTCTTGTACAGGGCAAAGTCGTAGGCTCTGCCCGAACCGCCGCCGCGCGCCAGATCGACATCACTGTCCGCATAGCTGAAAGCGCCGCCGATACGTCCCGTACCGCCGTTTTCTGCAAAGGCCCGGTCATAACCGCCCTGCACGCCTTTGTAATCTGTTTTAATATTGTCATAGCTGTCATTTTGAGCACTGCCGTTGTAAACACGCGCCCAAACCCCGCTTTCACTGCCGTCCCGCAGCTCGCCCAACCGTTTCTGCAGATGATTGCTGACGGCAGCACCCAGCTGCAGCGCGCTGTAAACCGCATTGCCGGCGGACCGGATATTGCTGCTGGGCGCCACATTCAAACCTGTGATTTTTGCGCCCTCAAAAAGAGGCGTATAAGCACGGGCACCGCTTTCAGCCATAACACCGTAAATAGCGACGTTGTCAGCACCATCGCCCGTAAGTACGGCGTACTGCCCCAGCCCCGTATAAGTGCCGTAGTCTTTTTGTGTGGCCGGATCATAACCTATCTGTACGCCAAGGGAGGCGCCTTCGCTCTTGACCTCGTCAATTTTGATTGTATCGCCCGTATTATTGGCAATATCGCTGTTGATGCGGGCGATACCTTCCTGCCCCGTGAATTCCTTGATCTCCATAGACCGCCAGGCGCTGCCCCTTGCAGGATCATCCCAGGTCAGATCCAGCAGGCCGCCGTTTTGCAAAGTCAGCGTTTTGATGGAATTTACGGTAGTCTGATATGCGTTGCTGCTGACCTTGCCGCTTTCATATTCATTTCTATCGAAAAAACTGCCGTTGCGATTATCATAAACCGGCTGCCAGGCTGCTCCGTCACTTACGGTTAAATTAACGGTGCCCTCAGTACTAGCCTTACCGCTGGCTTTCGTTATTACGTTGCCCTGTAAAAATGACCCTTCCTGCGCAAGCGTAAGGTTAATTGTCCCCTGCCTTTCAGCATATACGTCACCTGTCAGCCGCACCGCGTGCCCGCCGTCAGTATTGATATCAATCTGCGAGGTTGGACCCCCCGTGTTACTATCATCGGTAACGGCACGAAGACTGTACGCATAGGCCCGTCCTGCCGCGCCGTTCAGCGTGCCGCCGGTCGCCTCTGCCGTAACTTCCGCGTCCCCCTGCAGCTCAATCTTCCCGCCGTTATAAGCGCTCAGCCCGAACGCCATAACCGTTGCATTATTAGTATTACTCCCGTCCTTGCCGCTGGCCGTTCCGCCCAGCGCCTGCACATGAATAACAGCAGCACCCTGCAGCTCGATTTTGCCTTTAGATCCGCTGGCATAAACCCCATATGCGTTGGTACGCGCACTGGCCCCACTTCCTGCGCTGGCGGCCGTGCCGCCCTGTGCCAGCAGGTTGACCGCCGTGGTGCCCGTAACCTTGATTTCCCCGCCAAAGGCCGCCAAACCGCGACCTGTAGCATCGGTTTTGGCGGCAGCGGTCTTGCCTTGTTCTTTTGCTTCGGCAGTGCCGCTCACTGCCTGCACCAGGACGACGGCGTCACCGTCGATATTTACCTTGCCTTCTTGATTGGCCCAAATGGCGCGGGCATCCGCATCCGCGCCGACCCCCGGACTAGTATTACTGGCCTTGCAGCTTGCAGTACCGCCGTAAGCCCGCGCATCAACAGTAACAGTGCCGGTGCTCTGTATAAGCGCGTTTTTACCTTCAGCCCTGATTCCGTAGGCCCAGCCATTGGCAATAGCGGTTGCCCTAAGGTCGGTCACAACAGTGGCTGTGCCGCCCCGGGCCTCCGCAACAACGTTCAGGGCACCTGTGTGTGTCAGCTGGTTGTTCTGAGCATCCAGATTAATGCCATAAGCAAAGGCGGAACCCTTTGCCGTTTTATCGTTGTAAGTAGAACTTAACGTAGCTGTGCCGCCCCAGCTCTTGGACACGATCTCCAGCGAGCCCCTGCTGGTCAAAGTGCCGCCTGTGCACAGACTAAGTCCATAAGCATAGGCCTCTGCCTCCGGTTGCTTACCCGGAGCCGTGCCGCCCCAGGCCAGGGACCTGGCCTGGATCAGGCTGCCCTGGATAGTCGCGGAACGGCCGTAAGAGACTACATCGTAGCCAAGGCCATAAGCATAGGCGCCGCTGTTTTCCCCCGTTGTCTTTCCCCTATTATCTGCAACAGTATCCAGGCTTTCGCCGTTTTTAACGTTATAAACCTCTCCATCATTAAACTTATGGCCATACTTCTTCATATCGGCATCTCTAGCAGCCTGCGCAGGCGTCAGCCAAAGCAGGCAGCAGCCCGCACACGCCAAAGCCACGGCCCGGCGCAGCTGCTCCCGCCTCTTTAAGCATCGATGTCCCCCCCAGATGTACTATTTTGTAACCTTCTGCTTTGCATGATTTTGCGCTCCTCTCTTACTCTTATTGTTTAACTGCTGGCCTGTAAACTCAGTGTTTCCTGATTTCCGCCATTTTCTAACCAAAAGCAACACTTTTACAGTAATATTTATATGTAATATTTCATAATATAATATTAATACATTGAAACTGTATTGTAAATATAAAAATACATTTATCATATAAATAAAAGCAGCCGCTCCCTTTCTAAGGCAGCAGCTGCTTGCAGGATGATCTTAAATTTTCAGCCGGGCATCATTTCCAGAACGGATAGGTGCTCAGTACCACGACCAGCCCCAGCACGATAAAATCGGCGGCTCCCAGCGGCTCTCGCGGCATATTTTTATAAGTATTGCTGCCGAAACCCTTCAGCTCCATACTCAGCGCCAGCGTTTCGGACTTGGCCACCGCCCGCATGACCAGCGGTCTGATGACCACGACATACGAAAGCAGGCGTTTCACGCAGTTGCCCCGGTTGGAATAACCGCGGCAGGACTGAGCATCCAGCGTGATCTCGCTGTCAGCCAGGAAATTAGGCACGAAACGCAGCGCCGTCGTCAGCATAAAAGCATATTCACAGGGCAGGTGGAAACGGTCCACCAGCGTCTGGGCAATATCCTGGATACGCGTCGCCGCCAGCATACACAAAAACGCCATCGTCATGACCAGCATCCGCAGGCCGCCCGTCAGCGCCACCTCCAGCGGCGAACCGAACAGCAGCTGGAACAGGATCATCAGCCCGGTGAACACCGCCAAACCGCCGATCGCCGCCATAGTCATGCGGTCGCGCTTGATCGACAGCAGTAAAGCCAGCTCAAAAACCAGGATCGTCGCCACCGCCTTGACCGGCAGAATAAAGACCCACGCCGTCACAGCGACAGTGACAATGATTTGAGTAAACGCACTGATCCGCATCAGTCCTCAGCTCCTTTCCGCACCAACAGGCGGCAGAACTCCTCTGGTGTCGCCGCCGTAAAACCCAGACTGCCCGCCAAAGCAGCCGCCGTCGGCCGGCGCAGGCCCCATTCTTCCACAGCATACGCACCGCCGAACAGCTCCGTCGGCGTACCGTCATACACCAGGTCGCCGTCCTTCAGGACAATGGCCCGCTTCGCATAACGGCGCACCACGTCCATATCATGCGAGATCAACACGATCGTGATCCCCTTTTCTTCGTTCAGCGTCTGCAAATACTGCATCATCCGCTCTTTCTCGATCGCATCCTGACCGTTGGTGATCTCGTCTAAGATCAAAGTACGCGGATTGAGCGCCAGCGCCGACGCCACACCCAAACGCCGCTTCTGCCCAAAGGACAGCAGACGCGGATACGCGCCCGCCAGCTCGGCCAGCCCTGTAGCCGCCAAAGCTGCCTCCACCTGCTTTTTGATCGTTTCTGCCGTCAGCTTTTTAGCCCTCGGCCCATACGCCACCTCATCAAAAACCGTATCTTCCAAAATCTGCAGATCCGGGTTCTGGAATACATAACCGATCTTGTCAGCCAGGTCGGCCGGCTCATAATTGACGATATCCTCGCCGTCTACCAGCACCTGCCCGCTGCGGGGATGCAGAAGCGCCATGAACAAACGGCTCAGCGTTGTCTTGCCGCTGCCGTTATGGCCCAAAAGCGCCACAAACTCGCCGTCACCGATCGTGCAGGCGATATCGTTCAGTACCGGCAGACCCCTGCGGTAAGCAAAATTGACCTCTTTAGCCTCCAGCATCAGGCGTTCCCCCCTTCAAAACCAAGCAGCTGTAATTCCGCAGCCGCCTCTGCCTCAGTCCGCCACTCGCCCAAAGTGATGCCGAAACGGCGCTCGACACCCAATTTCACCTGCCATAATGCAGGCACCAGCGGACGCAGCTCCTCGTCCTCATACATCGTCCGCGCCGCAGCGGCAAAGGTATCAGCCGTTACCAGCTGCCCCTCCTTCAACACTACCATGTCCGTCACATAAGGCAGCAGATAGTCCACCCGGTGCTCAACTACGATGATCGTCGTGCCGTAACGCTGATGGATCGCATATAACAGCTCATACAGCGAATGGGCCCCGTCCGGGTCCATCGCCGATACCGGCTCATCCAGCACAATGATCTCGGGATGCACCGCCAAAGTAGCCGCCAGCAGCAAACGCTGGCGCTGCCCGCCCGACAGCTCGTCCAGCTGATAGCTTTCGCGCCCCGGCAGCCCCACGTCCTCCAAAGCCTTACGGGTACGCTCCGCCACCTCCTCCGGCGCAAAACCGTGATTCAGCAAACTGAAAGCAACTTCCTCGCCCGCGGTCAGCGAAACCAGCTGGCTTTCGTAATCCTCCAGCATCAGCCCCACGCGCATCGCGATATCCGACACCCGGCGGCCTTTAGTCGATTCGCCCAGCACCTGCACATCACCGCTGTAACGTCCGCCCATATAAAAAGGCACGATGCCCGTCATCGCCTTGCACAAAGTAGTTTTGCCCGCGCCGCTGGGGCCGGCCACCACAGTGAACGAACCCTTTTTGATCTCCAGGTCGATATCCTGCAGCACCAGCTCCGATTTATTATAAGCAAAATAAAAATTTTCCAGCCTGATAACGCTCTCCATCATTCATCGTCCTCCTGCACAAAAAACAGCTTCCGCACCGGCCCGAACAGCAAAAAGGTGATCATGCCGTTCAGCGCGCCCACGATCGCCACCACCGGCAGCATGGCATACAGCCAGACATGCAGCGGCAAGCCCAGAACGATCTTTAAAATGAAAGTAAACACACCGCCGCTGGCCATAGTTGCCAAAAATCCCGTCACCAGGGGGCGCAGCTTCCACTTGCCCAAACCGCAGCGCAGCATCGCCTTGACCAGGATGCAGCAGGTGATCGCACCCGAAAGCTCGCTGGCGATATTACCCAGCGGAAAAGCCGACTTCGACGACGGCACCAGCGTGATGCCCGCAATAAAACCGATGCCCACAGCCTGCGACAGCGTCGGATTCGTCAGATTGATAACGATAGAATACATGGCGATCGTCCAGTTCGGCGTCACGCCGCCCACATTAGGGCTGACCGTATGCAGGATGATGCCGATAGCGAACAGCATCGCCGTGATCGCTACCCAGCGGTAGCCGTCCTGCATTGGTTTAACTTCGATCAGGTCCACCAACGGCAGCCTGGTATTTTTTTCTTTATCCATAATATAAGCCTCCTTCAGCCCGGGCAAATAAAAAAAGCCCTTCATCCCCATGTAGGGACGAAAGACACAACTTTCGCGGTACCACCCTGCTTGACCGATTAAGGTCCGCTCGCTAAGATACGGGCCGCAGCCGATATCCCCTTCCTTGGTAACGGGCGAAGCATCCCGACGGCGTCTACCCCCTTGCGGGCTCAAGCCGTATCTTAAAGGTCCATTCACCCTGCCGCCAAACGCCGGACTTGCACTGTCACCGGCTCGCTGAGGTCCGCTTGGCAAAGCTACTAATCCTCATCATCGATCAAATACTTATGAAATTACTTTAAAGTGTAGCACCAGCGGCAAAAGTTGTCAATAAGCGCGCGTGTATACATAGCGGCAAGCCCCGAAACTAAAAATATACTTGTAATTTTGCGCCGGCAGGAGTAAGATATTTTATGTAGTGGGGACGTAGCTCAGCTGGGAGAGCGTACGGTTCGCATCCGTAAGGTCGAGAGTTCGATCCTCTTCGTCTCCACCAAAACCACAATATTCAGAAAGTTTATTTTTTTATATAGATATACCAATCAATCCATAATAATTAACAATTGAAAAGAGGTTTTTCTAATGATTACCTTTAAGCAAAAATTTGATAGTCGGTCAGATATAAGCAATCTTTTAGGCGGCGACCTTGTCAAAGGCATTGCTACAGCTAAAAAAACTAATTCTATCCTTCTATTTACCAATGAAAATGAAATATATACTGACTATTTTTATCCCAAAGGAACTTATGCTTACTGTATGTATACTGGAATTGGAAGATATGGTCATCAGGATAGTTTAGAAAATGGTATGTACAATCTCAATATTGCCATAATGACCCATAAAAAAGATAAACGACCTTTACTTCTTTTTGAAAAAAAGCAGGGCTCATATTTTTTCCTAGGAGAATACGAATTATTAGAAACTCATCAAAATCTTCAACCTGATTATAATAATAAAATTCGAAGAGTGTTTGTTTTTCATCTCAAACAAATAAATGCAATATATCAATATTAGAATAATTTATATAATGCCAAAAATAAAATCCACTGAATCTACAGTGGATTTTATTTTTTTAAAGAATTTTCTATTTTAGCCAAACAAGACATTAAATTTTTTTTGATTTCATTTTCCCAAAAATGTATCACTTTCCATCCCATTTCTTTCAAAAGTTTATCATTCCTTTTGTCACGAACCATATTTTCTTCTATTTTTGCTATCCAATATTCCTTATTGGATTTCAATTTTTCTTTTCTTCTAATCCAATCATATCCATGCCAAAATTCTCCATCTACGAATATTGCCATTTTTTTACTAGTTATTGCAATATCTGGAGAACCAGGTATTTTTTTATAATTTTTACGATATCTATATCCCTTTTTCCACAGTGCTTTTGCAAGCAATGTTTCTGTTTTTCCACCTTTTAAATGAACCTTTGACATTCTCAATGATATTTCTCTTGTTGTTTCTAATTTTTGATGCTTCATTGAATTCATTCCCTTAACACAAAATCAGTTGATTCTTTTTATAAAGTAATTTCGTGGCTCCATCAACCACTCTTGACTACTTTTAAAATTTAAAACTGGATTTTTAATAATCAATGGATAATAATCATTTTTACCTATTTTAGATAATTCTATAAGATACAAATAATAATTATCAGATTTTAAAATTGCTACTTCGAATTCCTTTGAAGACCAATAAAACCCATAATCATTTGACACCGCTTTAACCTCTATAAATCTATCATATTCTTTTGAATCTATGTTATTAAAAGAAGCTATATCAAAACCAGCTCCAACATCAATAATAGAAACTTGACGTATTTTATTTGTAAGTAAATTATTATTCAATCTCCGTTTTTCAAATTCTAATACGAATTTTTCTGCTATTTCTCCCGCTACTTCTTGTTCTGCCAATTTTATCTTCAATTTTTCTAAAGAAAGAATTTTTCTTTGTTTTTTTATTTCTTTTCGAATCAAATCAGTATAAGCTTCTGCTACATATAATATTGTTTCTCCATTTTTTCGTTCAACTTCAAAAAAATTCAATGATACTAATAAATTTCTTATACATGCATCAGAAAGTGATATTTTTTCATTTCGCAAACAAATTTTATCATGAAGCAAATCAAACTCAAAAAAATCTGGCTTTATTATATCACTTTCAATACATTTTTTATAACAAGAAATAGCTATACTTTTCAGTAAATATTCTGGATCATTTATTTTATCCAAATAGGGTTGACTAACATAATAATTACCATCGGTACATTTTATCACACCGAAACAAGAACATAAGTCCAACAATGCTTTTGAACGAATTGAATATCCAAACATGTTCGAAGCAAGTATTGTAATATCCTCTTCTTTTAATCTCTTCGTTCCAAATAACAATTGTATAAAACAAAGTATATCAGAAGAAGACCCATAATCAATATGTTTTTTTAGTACGTCTAACATAATTATCAATCATCGCCTTTATATCTTCGTTCCCTAAATTTTCATCCATATTATCAAACAGAGGAATTGGCATAGATTCCATTATTTCAATCATACGCTTTTCTTTTATTGTAAGTCTTTCATCTATTACCTCATCTATAGAGTCATTTGAAATAATAAAATAATAATTCGTTTTCTCATTAGGCTTCAAACCGTATCTATGTATCCTATCTTTTGATTGAATAAAATGTGCAGCATTGAAAGTCCTTTCTATATATATAGCATTATGGCAAGTTTTATGCAATGAAATAGACTCTGCTACTGCAAAAGGATTAGCTATTATTACATTAAATGGACTATTAACTTCATTAAATAGCTTCACTATCGTTTCTCTGGTTAATTCTTGGCTCTCTGAAGAATCACCATTATCATCTTGTCTTACTGGAGTTGCTCCATATAACTCTTGGCATTTTATTCCATTTTTTTCTAAATAAAATTTAAAGTCTAAAATAGTCTGTATAAAACATGCCCAAACAACTACTTTCTCCCCACTATTTATTATTTTCTTAATTAACTCTTTAGCTTTTATGAATTTTTCAGGAATCTCATTGTCACTATATTGCATTATTTCTCTTAATATATCCGCATCATCAATCATACTTATATTTCCAGCATCTATATCTTCTGATTCAAAAAAATCAGAGAGTGGCATAGCTAAAAGTTTAGGATTTGTAGCAGCCTGCATCAATCTAATAAATTTTGCGCTAATAACTTGCGATTTAAATCGTGATGTTAAATCCATTTCATTATTTTGCAACATATCATTCATATATCTTTTTTCTATAAAATCATATATTCTTCGTTGATGATATCCCATATTCACTCTTATCGGAGGATTTATAGTAGCCGGTGGTATTTTCAAATCACTTTTCTTGATTCTTATGAAAAATGGTGATATATATTTTATCAATCTATCTACTCGATGATCATGGTTCCTTTTAGACATATCACGTAATTGATTAACTTGAAATTTCATTATGTTTTTGGTTGGCCATATAAACTTAAAAAGATTATAAAGATCTTCATACCCATTTGGAGCTGGAGTACCTGTTAGCACAACTCTCGCTCTACCAAACGGAGAAATATCCATAACTGCTTGAGCGGTCATACCGCCATTTGTATTTTTTATTTTATGAGCTTCGTCAAGGACTACCATTACTTTATTATTTTTTAAAAACCAATTTATAGCATCTTTAACAGAAGCTAAAGATGCATATGAAATTAAAGTAATCTCATTAGTATTCTTAGAATACAAATAATCTATTTTGCTTTGTTTATCTATATTACTTGTAAGCCTTCTAACAGTAGCCTTAAAACCAAAGCATTCTTCATATTCTAACTCCCATGGCCCAAAAGAACTTAACGGCCCCACTATAAGAATCTTATCTATTTTTTTTTCGTGACTTTCTGGCAAATTTTTTAGATATGAATAAGCACCATATACTATACTCGTTTTCCCCGCTCCAGGAACTGAAAAGTTGCAAGCATTCTGCGAAAAAGCAAGGTGATATGCTGACAATAACTGTAACCCATAAAGGCTACGGTTTCTGAGATTTTTTTCTACTGAATCTACAAACTCTGCAAATTCTATTTTTACACATTCATTGTTCCGAATATGCAAGGCTTTTTCAGAAAACTCTTCAAATCGCCTTTCTTCTTCCCAAAAATCTTTTAAAATCTTTTCAGAAGAATCACTCTTGCCTTCTAAAATACTATACTTTTTAAGCATAGTGCTCACAGCACTTAATATATCTTGAGGAACATTATCTCCAATAGGTATTATAATCATTTCGTTAGTTATATTTTTTGTTAAAAAGTTTTTTATATAATTTAAGGCAAATCTATTTTTAATCAATACATTTATATCACCAGTTAATACTATTTCATTATTATTTTTATTATAATCAACATTGACCTTTGTCATTGCTTACACTTCCTGTCAAGCAATTTTTTCATTTCCCATATAATACTATTTATATCTTTTACTAACTGCTCAACTTCTGGAATCTCATAAAAACTTTTTTGTTTAATATCAATTGAATTCAAAGCATTGAAAGCTTTTTCTAATAATTGTTGTGGTTGATTAGCGTCTCTTTTATCATCTAGCTTACTAGTATGTTTTTTTAAATTGCCTTTTAGATTATTTTCTATTTTGTTTTTCCAATCAATATCACGAGATCTCAAGAGTTGCGAAAGATCTTCTTTTGGATATTTTTGCTTCAAATCATCTACAGACTCTTCCTCAATAGAAATACTTTGATGTTCTGCTAAAAACTTTTGCCAAATATCTTTAAAGAAAAATATAGATCCATCGTCGGCAGCATTGCTTTTTACTGCGCCTATTCCCTGGTTGACCAGCATATCGGCTCCCTGATTGAGCAGGGACACACCGGCAGCACGGCTTTCGCCCAAAGCGCGGGCGTTGGCTGTGTCAGCTTCTTTCCCTGCTACGATGACTGCTATGGCATCGCTTAAACCGGTCACTTCTTCAAAGTCATAGCTGATAAAAGCATTACTGTTTTTCTTCAGCGTTGCCTGGTCCAAGGTAGTCGTATTGGTTATAACACCGCTGTTGGCCTGAACCAGCGTTATCTGCTGGCCTACCTGTAAGCCGCTGTCGGAGGCAACCAGCTTGACAGTCGTATCTGCCAGGTCACCCCCAGCACCGTTAGTAATGGTTAAGGCATTGCTGTTATTGGCCAGAGCCGATACTCCTAAAACATCGATGTTTTTGATGGCTTTGACGCTGCCGCCAACTTTTTGAAAACTGACAGTATTGCCAGTTTTCATATCGCCGCTACTGGACAAACCGCCGTAGATGGTCCTGTCAGACAAATCTATGGCTCCGCTGATCGTAATGCTGTTGTTATTGGCGGTGCCACTCCCACTAGTATAGCCGCCGTAGATATTATTGCCGATACTGCCGCCTGCAATAACTATGCTGTTACTGTCAGCATTGCCTTTACCTGCAACACCGCCATAAACAGCACCGCCGATACTGCCGCTGCTGACGATAACTTTATTACTGCTGGCATCGCCGGAACCACTGGCAGTTCCCTGCGCATAACCGCCATAAACACCGCCGGTCACATTTTGGTCTGTATCCAGCTCTACGGTATTACTGCTGGCGCTGCCGGTGGTGCTTGGTGTCCAACCGCCGTACACTGAACCTCTAACGGTACCGCTGTCTTTGATCTGCACTGTATTGTTATCGGTGCTGCCTTCAGCTGCACTACCGCCAAAAACGTTACCGACTATACTGCCGCTGCTGCTTATGCTGATGGTATTTTCGCTGGCATTGCCGGAATTGCCGCCAACATACCCTGCTTTACCGCCATAAGTATTGACATTGACAGTACCTGTTATTTCAAGTTCGTTGCGGAGCGCAGAACCCATTATTGAGTAGCCGCCACTGATCTCTTTTACGCTGCTGGCAGGGCTGTTGACAGTGCCGCTGACAGTGACTTTATTGTTATTGGCATTGCCAATACCGCCGCCTAAATTATTAGAATACCCACCATACAACGTGCCCGTTATCGTACCTGCAACATCAACTATATTGCTGTCAGCACTGCCATAAACGTTGTACCCGCCACGAATATCACCCTTAACCGAGCCTGTTGCTGTTACTTCAACTTTATTGCCGTTGGCCGTGGTACCGCTTTTAGTACTTGATCCAGCCGCACTCCCTCCGATAACATTCAGGCCTACCTCAACAGTGCCGCCGATAATGACCTCATTTTGATTGGCCTGCGATACTATATTATCAGTGCTGCCCCCAGAATTGCCGCCATCAATACCATACGCTTTGACAGTAGCACCTTCATCAATCGTAATCTTATTCCCGCTGGCCTCTCCCCTATCGGCATGACCGACATAGATTACAGTTTTGCCGTCTGTACTAGTGAAGTCAGATTTTATTTCGATCTTATTCCCATTGGCAGTGCCGGCTTTGGCATAGCCACCGCACACGTTAGTGATGCTGGCTGAGTTAATAGTGGTGCTGCCGGTCATAGTAACGCTGTTGCCCGTAGCTGCACCGCCGCCTGCCGAATAGCCGCCATAAACACCTTTGAGCCCGGTCGTTGTGCTGCCACCAAATTCAATACTGACATTGTTCAGCGTTACGCTGCCGCCTGCTGCGGTTGTTGTATCATTATACTTCCAGCCGAAAAGACTGGTATCGGTAAGCGTTTGATTTTCTTTTATGATAGCACCGCCGCTGCTATTGCCTGTTACTTCAGTGACCGATGCAGCGCCCGCAACAGACATTCCCCCCTGATATACAAACGTTGCTGCCAATAATGTGCGGGCAATTGCCTTGCCCAAGCTCCACCTGTTCTTCATTTTTCATCAGCCTCCATTTTTTAATGTTTTTATAGTTTAATTACTATTAGATCCGCTTTTTGTTTATTGTTTTAAACTTTAGATTTATTATTTTTGAAATCAAAGTTAATGTTTATTCTTGTAAGTAATATTTTAGTAATTATAGCACGTTTGTACCCCCCCGCAAGACACTTACTTTTTGTTTGTGTAAAACGCCTGCGAGTCTTGCCCGGCGCATTACGCCAGCGGCTTTACAACTATCGGCGTCTGCGCGTTTTTTTATGGTTCTATTACTTTTTGCGTTTCACCAACCTCAGCAATCACTCCCAGAGCACAGCCCCTGTAAATCATACTAAAAATACAAAAAACGCCTGCTGTTGAGGCAGACGCTGCAAAACAATAAAAACCTCCTTTATTCAAATAATAGAAATAACAACTCATCTTTAAACGGTTTTAAGTATTTTTCTGTAAAATATATACTTGTAAGTTTTTTATAGATTATATAAAAAAACTGCCTTTTCAGACAGTTTTCTTACCATACGCAATAATACTCTCAATATTAAATTGGAAATAATTCGCAATCAAAAATCGCTATTATATCCTTCCATGCATCCAACTGGCAATTTCATCAGCTTTGCTTTGAGAAACTATCCCTTTATCAATATAACTTCTTAAAATTGCCACTAAGCTTGAGAAATCATTTTCCGTAAATTTCCTGTGAGCCTCAATAGCATACACTTCATCACAAAAAACCTTGCCTATCGCTTCATCAGATTGCCCAGAATCAAATAGTCTAATCAGATCATTTACCCATCCCTGAGCAATTTCACTTCTGCCAGTAGAGGTGATCCCTCCTCCGCTACCATCCACAGCATCTCTGTGGATAGCATAATCAAGCGCATAAGTCATAGAATCGCGATAAGTAACTCCGTGGCTATGCAAAAATACTGAGCCACGGATAACAGCGCCTGGAATAACATGTTCCCATTCTCCTCTGCTATCCAATAAATCGCTGGCAGAACCTCCCTCCTTATAAATTTTTACACGACCACACCTTTCACCATGGTCACAATTTGGATCAGTACAAATAATACACATAACCAATACCTCCTTATATTTTAATCTGATTTTAGAATAACATTAACCTGATTTACAATGGTGGAAAATGCCGCCTTCCGCAAAATAATAATTTAAATACTCAGACAAAAAAAGAGCAAACCAAAATGGTTTGCTCTTTTTTATGATAAACTTGCTGTCTGCCGGACTTATTTTTCTTCTATGCCCTTCAGCATTTTTATGACCCGCACAACTTCGTCGATCGTGATCTCGCTGTGCTTTTTTTCGTCGTTTTTTTCTGCGCCTCTGACCAGATAATCCAAGCTTACCTGCAGGATATCACAGACCCGGCACAGCATCTGCAAAGTGATCCCGCTGCGGCCATGCTCGATATTACTCAGGTGTGTCTGCGAAATACCCAGTTTAGAGGCGCATTCAGTCTGTGAAACCGCCAGCTTCAGCCGCATGATCCTGATCCTGGTGCCGATCTCTTTATAATCGATGCTGTTATCAAATGCTTTTCTGCCCATCTGCTATTCAGCTTTCGCTGTGTCTTCAGCCAAAATCTGTTCTACACGATAGGAAACGGTTTTCTGTCTGGCGGCTGCAGCCTGGGCAGCCAGCTCCTGCTCGCGTTGTTTGTCTTCTATCACTTTACGGACTTTTGATTCCGAGCTTCTGCCAAAGCGGAAGGTCGCGCCGACATTAGCTGCCTTCTCACTGCCGCTGATCGAAAAACCTACGCTCAAAAGGACATCTTTATTAGGGTTGTGGAACAGACCTGCCGCAATAGCGCTTTCACCGCTGTAAGTACCTGCCGCCATCGAGAATTGAGTCGGGGCATCCGGGTCATATTCCAGCGGATGCAGGCCGGCCATGGCGACTGCCAAAGCTCCGACTTTATCAATGCGTCCGTCCAGCTCGTCGATGCGGTTGCTTAAGCCATCGATCCGCCCGTCTAAACGCTGTACTTCCTGGATGCGTTCTGTCCGTTCGGTAGTGATTGCCTGCGTATTTTTTTCAATATTTTCTTTATTGGTCGCGATGCCTTGTTTATTAGTTTCAATATCCGCTGTGTTTTGTTCTATAGCCATAGAATTTTCCGTAATCTTTTGACCCTGCTCGCTTAAAGTCGCATCTTGTTCAGTATTTTTTTCTTGGGCTTCTTGGGCTTCTAAGTATGCTCCAGTAGCCTTTGATTGTGCGTCAGCAGCTTCCCTCTCTGCTGCCTCTGCAGTCTCTTTTGCAGTTTCCGCATCCCTATTTACTGCTTCCAAATCTTTTTGTGTTGCTAAGGCGCCGGCAGCTTTTATAGCATCTTTATCCGCTTTAACATCCGCATCATTCATGACATCTAAACCTGCATGTATTTCCAAACCAGTACCAATCGCAGCCGCATAGCCTTTTAAACAAAAGTCCCCCCCATATGTACTCCGCCCATTATCAGGCTCAAAACGACCGCCTTTGCTAAAACCTTATTCATCCTTTTCATATTCTTTTACCCCCTTGAGATTTATTTAGCATCTTTCTAAAACATGCTAAAATTCACCGTATTTATTCAACATCCAGCAAAAAAATCCTGCTCTCTTTTTGCATATTTAAGCAATTACAAGGGATAAATTAGCCATTTTATGTATATTGATATCATATTTTATAATATAAATTCATTTTATTTCTTCATCTGCCAGCATTTATATTTTTTATGTTTATTTCTTATTTATATTATTTTCGATTATTTGCTTTTATTTCCTAACTTGCGAAATCAGAAAAAATTTTTATACATTTTACTTTTTTAAATGCCAACTCAACAGCAAACAGTATTCTTATTACAAATATAACAACTTTCAGCACACTCTGGCCGCCGTACCCGAACCGCAGCTGTCAAATAAAAATAAGACCGGAAAATCCGGTCTTATTTTACTGTCCGCTTCTTGCTCAAAACACAGTATATTTTATTTCTTTTTCAATAACAGTGCCTGTTTCAGGGTTGAATTTCATTTCGCCCCGTACCTCCGGCGTGTAAAAATCTGCTTCATATTCATAAAGCCCGTCACCGCGGTCTAATTCTACTTTAGTAAAAACAGCATTCGGAAATTCCTTACGGACCAGATTTTGCACATCATTTACTGAAAGGACGATTTTAGGGCTGCCTAAAGCGGTCTGCGCTTCCATTTTAAACTCTCTTACCTTGCCGCCGTTTCTTAAAACTTCTATTTCATAGGCGGTATTGGTTTTATTATCATAGAATTTAACGTCATAATGAGGCACGAATTCAAAGCTTTCGTCCTTAGTCACCAGATGTGTGCTGCCTGCCGGTACCCATTGAGCAGCAATGCTGCGCGCCTGTTCCGCATTGATGAGTTCGGCAGCTAAAGCTGTAACTGTGATCGCCAAGGTGCAGAGAGCTGCTGCCAGCATAGCTATAGATTTTCTTTTCATATCCTTTACCTCCTTAACGGCCGTTACGTCGCCGGCCTTTGCTTTGTCTTTATTTTATAACGCCAAGATTAAAACCAGATTAAAAGCCGCATTACCTGTCAAGGCCTGCTGCGGCTGCCTTTTGAACCTAAAACATATAAACAGCTCCACTCTGTTCAAAAGATGATTTCCAGTAAATTTTTTTGAAATTTTAAAGCTGTTTCATTGTTTTTTGTTGACTGCTTTTATGCAGATCATCAGCCGTGCTGTGCTGCTCCTATCCTCAGAATAAAACCCCTGTCTGCTAAGCAGACAGGGGTTTTGCTGTTAATTTACTTTTGCTTTCAGTTCTTCTATTTCCCGGCTTTGTTCTTCCAGCTTAGCCAGCAGCAGTTTGATTTTTTCATCCTGCGCTGCCAAAGAGCTGTCTACCTCTTTACGGGTATAAACTATATCTCGTGCTTCTGCCTTACGGTCTCTAGAGCGATCCAGCGCAAAGTTGACGCCGAAGTTGCCCATTTTGCTGCCGCCTTCAGAAACACCCAGTCCCAGTGAGAACATTACTTTTTCATTAGGTGCGTAGAAGCCGCCGACTGCTAATGCGCTTTTACCGCCGTAACCGCCGTAAGCCATGGCCAGCTCGCCCTTGTTACCGTCCTGGAAGCGCGGATGCAGCCCTGCCATCGCTGCTGACAGCGCGCCGACCGTATCGATCTCATCACCCAGCTTATTGATATCTCTGTGGATATTGCCTATATCCTGCTGTACTGCATACAGCTGACTGCCGTTGATGGCGTCCATCGAGGTGGCGCTGACTTCGCCCGCCGCTACATTGCCGATCGTGGTGCCATTGCTGCCTTCCAGCGTGATTTTGTTTTTATTGATAGTGCCGCCGCTGTCCACATCGTATTTGATAGCGCTGTCAGAAACAGTTTTCAGCTGGTCTTCGGTCGCCGCCTGGCCGCTGGTGATATTCTCTGCGTCCCAGGCAGTATTGGTCAGACCGCCGATCGTGCCTGCACCGCCGTCGATAGTGATCTTATCGGCCGTAATAACGCCGTTGGTACCATTCATATTGATATTACCGGTATTGATCGTACCGTTATTGCCGTCGATAGTGACTTTATTGGCGCCGCTGCCGATCTCGACTACTTCATTCAGCTTCAGCTCGTGATCGATGCCGCCGCTGTCATTAGTGGTTTTTGTGACGATAAAGTTACTGTCGCCTGTCGATACCGAGCTTTGCTGCGCGGCCAGCTCGACTGCTTCCGCCGCCGTATCGTAGATCGCTTTCAGCTGGTCTTCCGTTGCCGCCTGCCCGCTGGTGATATTATCCGGGTCCCAGGTAGTATTGGTCAGGCCGTTGATCGTGCCTGCATCATCTTTATTGATCGTCACGCCGCCGGCAGTAATCGAACCGTCGCTGCCGTCGATGACCACATTGCCGTTACCGACTTCGATCTTACCGTCGCCGGTGCCGTCTACTTTGACGCCCGTACCAATCTCCAGCTCATCAGCCAGCTTCACTTCGTAATCGGTGCCGCCGCTGCTATTGGTAGTTGACGTAACAACGACATTGCTGTCGCCTGCCGAAACAGTAGCCTGCTCGGCCGCTTTCTGCGCTACTTCATACAGCTGGCTGCCATTGACGGCATCGGTAGAAGTGGCGCTGACCTGCCCTGCCGCTACGTTTTGTATCTGACGGGTCGCCCCGGAGCTGCCTACGCTGACAACGCCCACAACATCGCTGACGCCGGCCCATTTAGTATAGCTGCTGTTGCCCGTAACGCTGTTGATCGCCGTCGCTGTAGAATTATTTCCCAAAGCTACACTGTCTTTTAAGCTGATACTGATATTATTTCCCAGCGCCGCCGAATTTTCTGCACCGGAGCTGATCGTATTGTTATTGCCGATAGCAGTGCTGTTTTCAGCGGCAACTTCATTAGCAGTACCGACTGCGGTACTGCTGCTGCCGGAAACAGTATTTCCCGTTCCGAAAACATTGCTCTTGGAACCGCTGGCAATATTATTATAGCCAAAAGCATTGGCATTATCGCCGCTGGCAGTATTGCTGAAACCAAAAGCGCTGGACGCCAGGCCGCCTGCAGTATTACCGTAACCAAAAGCACTGGCATTTTCATTCGTAGCCGTATTATTATAGCCGATCGTACTGGAACCTACGCCGCCGGCTGTATTATTGTAGCCAACTGCACTGGCAGCCAGAGCATTAGCATTATTGCCATAGCCGACAGCGCTGGCATTCTCACTGGCCGCTTTATTCCTGAAACCAGCTGCGCTGGACGCCAGGCCGCTCGCCTCATTGCTATAGCCAAAAGCACTGGCATAGTCCACTTTAGCAACATTGCTGAAACCAAAAGCACTGGACGCTACACCGCCGGCATTATTGCCATAACCGACAGCGCTGGCATTTTCATTGGCCGCTTTATTCCTGAAACCGAGCGCGCTGGACGCCAGGCCGCTCGCCTCGTTGACATAACCAAAAGCGCTGGCATTTTCGGCGCTGGTAGTATTGCTCCAGCCAAAAGCACTGGATGCCAGGCCCCCGGCAGTATTGAAATAACCAAAAGCACTGCTGGAATTAGCGGAAGCTGTATTATTGACACCGGCAACAGTGGAATCAGAAGCACTGCCACTGGAAAAAACGGGCGCCGCCTGCACATTACTCGCATACAGGCCTGAAAAAATAAAGACACCGCTGCTTAAAAAAATCATAATTTTTTTCTCTAACTGAACTTTTCGGGATTTAGACAATTCCCCACCTCTTTTCCTTAAATAGTTACTTGCTTTGTATAGTATGCTGAAACAATAAATCTGCCCCGCATCTATTTTTTATAAAGCTGTTCTGTTTTTTAGGATGACCTCTCCCTTCTCCATCGTCTTTTCATTCGTAATAATTTAAGTAATTTTAGTTTAATTAATTTATAAACCTTAATACTTAATATTATTTATATGGATTATTTTTGCCATATTAACATATTTTCTTTGCACCTTGCAAGATATTTTTATTACAATTAAGCACTTTTTTATAATTCTTATAATTTTTATAACTGTTACATTTAAAATTTCAAAAAATGATCCCTTATCTGCCGCTGTGGCAAAGGGATCATTTTTTGAAATCAGATGAGCAGCAGCAAGCTTTCTGCTGAAAATATCGCTGCTGCTTTCTATTTAAATGCTGTGAAACGGGCAAAACTGTACTGTTACTGCTGTTGTTCGCCTATGGGCTGAAAGGAAAACGCCCCTAGATCGTTCTGCTTATCGAAAACGAATATAAACAGCAGAGCTTTCTCCTTACTGTATTTAGCCAGATAAGCCAGGCGGTCACCGTCAGCATACCGCTGATAGGCCAGGAACCTGTTTTCGCGCTGCTCGCCGTAGCTGCGGCGCAGATTATTTTTCACACTGCCGAAAGTTTTTTCATCCAGCTCTGTTTGCAGCTTCGCTGACATCAGCTGGCGTATGCCGGCATATTCCATCCCGTTCTGACCGTTTAAGGCGGCAAATACCTTAACTACTGCCTGCTGCTGTTTGTTCAGGTCAGCGCCGTCGCTGGCCAGGCAAACGCTGGTCATCGCCAGACTTATGACCAGACATAGGATAAAGCTCCAGATCTTTTTCATACTTACTGCTCCTCTGCTCAGAAAGTTTGCCCCAGCCTTGCAGGCCGGGGCAAGTATAGTATTTTCTGTATTTACTTTTCTACCTGTGCTCGCAGGTATTCGATTTCACGGCTTTGTTTTTCCATTTCTCTGCTTTGTTCTTCGACTTTGGCCAGCAGCAGCTGGATCTTTTCATCCTGCGCCGCTAAAGAATTATCTACTTCTTTACGGGTATAGATGATATCTCTCGGTTCTGCCTTGCGGTCTCTAGAGCGGTCCAGTGCAAAATTGACGCCGAAGTTGCCCATTTTACTGCCGCCTTCGGAAATGCCCAGCCCCAGTGAGAACATTACTTTTTCGTTGGGGGCGTAGAAGCCGCCGACTGCTAATGCGCTTTTGCCGCCGTAGCCGCCGTAGGCCATGGCCAGCTCGCCCTTGTTACCGTCCTGGAAGCGCGGATGCAGGCCTGCCATCGCTGCTGACAGCGCGCCGACCGTATCGATCTCGTCACCCAGCTTGGTGATATCCTGATTGATATTATTGATGTCCTGCTTGACCTGATACAGCTGGCT
>OGPD01001074.1_pt1 | contig 24157 bp, 22 predicted proteins | sample 1552861 | NCBI WGS metagenome assembly OGPD01 (sample SAMEA2580280, study PRJEB22360) | human gut metagenome | biome: human gut; feature: human-associated habitat; material: faeces | place: Denmark | collected 2008/2010
TCGATGCAGACAGTCTTCTTTGCTTTTTCAAAAAGAGCACCTGCAAGTGCCAGACGGTCTCTGGCACTGACATCACAGGTAATAAAGAGGTCAAATACGCTGTCATCTGCCTCTGTTTTTATTTCATCGATACATTCAATATGTCCGAAGATCGGCTTCGGATGATCAAGATAAACGGTCACATCAATATCCGGAAAATATGTTCTGATATACAGGTACAACGCCATACAGGAGCCGACACAGTCGCCATCCGGACGGATATGTCCGCCAATCCCGACAGTTTTTACACCTTCCAGTACTTCTGCTATATTTTTCATGGTCATTCCTCTTATTCTTCCTCAGGCTTGCCCAAAGAAGCATCTCTTTTTGCAACATCGTCAATCAGTTTTGACATATTTACACCATATTCGATCGATTCGTCCAGAATAAAACGAATCTCCGGTGTATTTCGAAGGTTCAGGTTTCTGGCAAGCTGGCGGCGGATATATCCTTCCGCACTGTTCAGTCCCCTGATCGTAGCTTCCTTTGCTTCCTGATTGCCCAGCACACTGATATATGCCTTGCAGGTTTTTAAGTCCGGCGCAACCTCCGCCAGCACCACCGACGTCAGCGGATGGATCCGTGGATCCTTGATCTCGCTGCGGATGATGTTGGCAAGCTCCCGCTGCACCTCGCTGTTTACCCGCGTATTTTTAATGCTGTTTTTTCTCATATTTTCATTTCCCTCTATCGCGGAACCTCTACCATAATATACGCTTCTACCTGGTCAAATTCCTGAATATCATTAAATTTTTCGAAAACAAGACCGCATTCGTAGCCTGCCCTTACCTCTTTTACGTCATCCTTGAAGCGCTTCAGCGATGCGAGACCGCCCTCGAAGATCTGCGTGCCCTCGCGCGTGATGCGCACGGAGCAGTTTCTCTGGAACACGCCGTCCAGGATATAAGCACCCGCGATCGTACCGACACCGGAAGCCTTGAAGGTCTGACGAACCTCTGCGTGTCCGATCACCTTCTCCTCATAGACCGGATCGAGCATACCCTTCATGGCAGCCTCAACATCCGCGATCGCATCATAGATAACACGATACAGGCGCACGTCTACGTTCTCGCGCTCCGCGCTCGCCTTCGCCATCGCATCCGGGCGCACATTGAAGCCAATGATGATCGCATTGGAAGCGGAAGCAAGGCTGACATCGGATTCGTTGATCGCACCGACTCCGCCGTGAATGATCTTGACGGCAACCTCGTCGTTGGAAAGCTTCAGGAGGCTCTGCTTTACGGCCTCCACAGAGCCCTGCACATCGGCTTTGACGATGATGCCAAGCTCTTTTAAATTGCCCGCCTGGATCTGGCTGAACAGATCGTCAAGCGACATTCTGGATTTCGTTTCCTCCAGCAGCTTTTCCTTGTTCTGGCTGATGAAGGTTTCCGCAAAGCTTCTTGCTTCTTTATCATTTTCGCAGGCAACAAATACCTCTCCTGCGTTCGGCACGTCGGAAAGACCGAGGATCTCTACCGGAGTAGACGGACCGGCCTCCTTCACTCTTCTGCCTTTATCGTCCATCATCGCACGAACGCGACCATGTGCGCTTCCTGCCGCGATTGCATCTCCGACATGAAGAGTACCTTTCTGAACAAGAACTGTCGCAACAGATCCTTTTCCTTTATCAAGTTCCGCCTCGATCACAAGACCTCTTGCCGCACGGTTCGGATTTGCTTTTAACTCCATAACTTCTGCTGTCAGAAGAACCATTTCAAGAAGCTCCGGAATTCCTTCTTTTGTATGTGCGGATACAGGAACAAAAATCGTACTTCCGCCCCAATCTTCCGGAATCAACTCATATTCTGTCAGTTCTTGTTTCACACGTTCGATATTTGCACTTGGTTTATCAATCTTATTGATTGCAACAATAATTTCAATTCCGGCAGCTTTTGCATGATTGATTGCTTCTACTGTCTGAGGCATTACTCCGTCGTCTGCCGCTACGACAAGAATGGCGATATCCGTAGAGCTTGCACCGCGCATACGCATTGCCGTAAACGCCTCATGTCCCGGCGTGTCGAGGAACGTAATTTTTTCTCCGTTTGCTTCCACAACATATGCTCCGATATGCTGAGTGATACCACCTGCTTCACGATCGATCACATTTGAGTGACGGATCGCATCAAGAAGAGATGTTTTACCATGGTCAACGTGTCCCATAACACATACGACCGGAGGACGTTTTACCATCATATTTTCATCTTCCTCTTCCTCTTTTAACAGTTCTTCGATCACATCTACGACTTCTTCTTTTTCGCAGAGAACTTCAAATTCCATTGCGATCTCTTCTGCAGTATCATAATCGATTTCCTGATTCACTGTTACAACTTTTCCTTGAAGGAACAGTTTTTTCACGATAACAGAAGGAACAATCTTCATTTTATCTGCAAGTTCTTTGATCGTAAGAACTTCCGGAATTACAATCTGTTTAATCTTTTCTTCTTTCTTCTCTTCTTTCGGCTGCGGTCTTTTCACTTCTGCTACCTGTTTTTGTTTTTTGCCTTTTTTGCCTTTTCCGTCAAAGGCTTCGTCTCTGTATTCTTTTTTCTTATTATCACGTTCTTTATCTTTCGCCTTATTACGCTGGCTCTTCTGCTGCTCCACGATCGGTGCCGCCACATCATCTCTTCGTGACTCTCTTTTCTCTCTGTCAGATCGACCATTTTGTCCTCCCGGTCTGCGGTCTCTGTCTCCGCCTCGGCTCTGTCTTCCGTCACCGAACTGACGATTTCCCTGTGGTCTTTCCTGGCGCGAACGATCATTGGATCCGCGATCGAATCTGCCTTGTCTGTCAGACGGTTTTCCGTCTCTTACCGGCTTTCCGTCTCTGTTTTCTCTTACCGGACGATCATTGGACTGTCTTGCTTCACGATTTTCTCTTGCCGGACGGTCATTCTCTGTTCTTTTCTCCTTTTCGGACTGTACCTGTACCGGTTTTTCCGCACGTGCCGGCTGTTGCTTTTCCTGACGTACTCCCTGCGGCTTTTCCGCTGCTGACTGCGCTTGCGTACCCGGTCGTTTTTCTGTAGTTGAATGTTCGGCAGCAGTTTCGGCTTTTACAGTTTGAGCAGGAACCGGCCGCGCAGCCTGTGACTTTTCTGCACCTGACTTTTCCGAACGTGCTCCCTGTGATGCCGGACGCGTCGTCGCTGCCTTTGCCTCGTTTTGACGCGCACTCTGCTGTGGACGCGCAGACTTTTGAGCCGGACGTTTTCCCTGTATGCGACTGCTGTTTTTAGAGTTTTGCGGACGAATCACAAATGCCAGATTTTTCTTTTTCGGAGCTTCTTCTCCCTCTGACTTTCCTTCTGATCTTGTGTTTTTTTCTTTTCGGATCTCATCTGCTATATTGTCCTCGATCGAACTCATATGATTTGACACCTCCACATTTTTCTTATGCAACAAATCGATGAGCTCTTTATTTTCCATTCCAAGCTCTTTCGCAAGTTCATGTACCCTCATTTTTGTCATATTAAAACTACCTCCTTATGCAATATCCTCTCGGTTTTTCAGCTCTCTTTGAATTCCATCTGCAAATCCTTCGTCAAGTATCGCCAGAGATGCACGGAACTCTTTTCCCATTGCATGCCCTAAGGTATCTTTATCTCCGTAGAAACAAAATGGAACTTTATAAAACTTACACATATCCCCGAATTTTTTCTTCGTGTTCTCCGATGCGTCACCGGCGACAATGACAAACTTCGCTTTTCCTGATTTCGTCTCGCTTTCTGTCATTGTCTCGCCGCTTACACATTTTCCGGCCTTCATCGCCAGTCCGATCAGGGAAAGGACCTTATCTCTCTTACTCAAGCTCTCCCATCTCCTTTTCCATTCTCTCATATACTTCCGGCGGTATTGCCTGCTTAAACGACCGTTCCAATCCACGGTTTTTCACAGCTTTCTGAAAGCATTCTACGCTCCGGCAAAGATAAGCGCCTCTGCCGTTTGCTTTTCCAAGTGCATCCACGACGAATTCTCCGGTTTCTGTCCTGAGTATTCGCAGCAATTCTTTTTTAGGTTTCATTTCTCCACACCCTACACATTTACGCATAGGAATTTTTTTATTAACTGCCAAATAACCCACTCCTTTAGATATTACTCATTCTCTGTCTCGATAAATTCAATTTCTTCCGACTCTTCGTTCTGATCTTCTGCCGCTTCATCATAAGACTCTTCACTGTATTCTTCGTTATACTCTTCCTCGTAATCTCCTGTATAACCTTCTTCACCGACAAGTCCCATCTCTTCCATATAATTTTCTGGAAGTTCTCCTGCCTCTATCGCCTGTGTCTCGCTCTTAATATCAATCTTATATCCTGTAAGTCTTGCAGCAAGACGTGCATTCTGCCCTTCTTTTCCGATTGCAAGTGAAAGCTGATAGTCGGGAACGATCACACTCGCGATTTTTTCTTCCGGATCTGCCATTACAGAAATCACTTTTGCAGGGCTAAGTGAATTTTCTATCAGAAGCGCCGGATTCTCATCCCAGTTGATAATATCGATTTTTTCACCGCGAAGTTCCTGAACAACTGCGTTTACTCGTGCTCCGTTCATTCCCACACAAGCGCCTACGGGATCTACATTCGGATCGTTTGACCATACAGCCATTTTTGTACGGGAACCTGCTTCTCTTGCAATGCTCTTAATTTCAACTGTACCGTCTCTTACTTCTGCCACCTCTGCTTCAAAAAGACGTTTCACAAGTTCGGGATGTGTACGGGATACAAGTATCTTCGGTCCTTTCGGAGTATTTTTCACTTCTACTACATACAGTTTAATACGTTCTGTAGGTTTAAAATGTTCCCCTTTCACCTGCTCGTTCTCAGTAAGCATTGCATCTGCTCTTCCAAGATTAATACTGATATTTTTCCCGACATATCGCTGAACAACACCTGTCACAATATCTTTTTCTTTTTCAAAATACTGGTCAAATACAACTTTTCTTTCTTCTTCTCTTATTTTTTGAAGAATCAGGTTCTTTGCATTCTGAGTCGCAATACGCCCAAACTCTTTTGAGTGTACCGGAATCTGTGCGATATCGCCGACCTGTAATGCAGAATCCAGCTTTTCCGCTTCTTCGAGACTGATCTCCAACGCAGGATCTTCTACCTCTTCTACTACATTTTTCTCTGCATATACAGCATAATCGCAAGTATCACGATCCATGATTACTTTAATGTTATCCGATGTTCCGAAATGATTCTTACATGCGCTGATCAGCGAATTTTCAATCGCATCCATCATAACATCTTTACTGATATTTTTTTCTTTCTCAAGAATTGTCAACGCTTCCATTAACTCTATGTTCATTTTGTCATTTCCTCCTAAATTTTAAAAATCCAAAGCAAGACGAATCAATGCAATTTCTGCTCTGTCAAATACTTGTTCTGTTTCATCTTCATATATAATGGTCACAGTGTTTTCATCAAACCCTTTCAAAATACCGGTAAATTCTTTCTGACGATCGATTGCCCGGTAAGTACGGATCTCTACTTCTTCTCCGATACTTCTCTTAAAATCTTTTTCTTTTTTTAACGGTCTGCCAAGCCCCGGTGAGCTCACCTCAAATACATAAGAATCCGGGATATAATCTTTTTCATCGAGAATATCCGAAAACTTTCTGCTGACCGCCTCACAGTCATCTACCGTAATCCCGCCCGGTTTATCGATATACGCACGAAGATACCATGTTCCGGCTTCCTTGACATATTCTACGTCAACCAGTTCAAATCCAAGTGCAGACACGATCGGTTCTAAAAGTTCTTCTGTTTTCTGTTCATATTCTTCTCTTTTTGACACGCTATACTTCCTTTCTTCTCATTTGGCAGAAGCTATCTGCCGCTTATGTTTCTTTTGTTATCGTGAATTTACAACTGAAAATATCTATAAGATATTTTTTGTCGTATGCATAGCAACAAAGAAGAGTGAACTTTCGTTCACTCTTCTGCCGGATTTCTATGTAACTATTTCATAGTATAGCACTGTTTTTTTTATATTGCAAGGCTTCTTCTCTATTTTCTTGCTTTTGTTCCTGCTCCATCACGTTTCGCCGTTTTCAATCGATTTAAGGAGACCTCTTTTTCATTATATAGAATCTTTGTTTCCGTTCCTTCTTCAAAAAGATATACCTTTTCCAGTTCATCTTTTTTCTGAAGACGGATACCTCTGACACCGACTGCAGCTTTTTTCTTTATAGGAACTTCCGTGGCCGGGAATCTCAAAAAGTACCCGTTCTTTGTCTGAAGAACGACATGCTTATTTTCATTAACAACCCGAACATCGACCAGAGAATCTTCTTCCTGAAGTTTTGTAGCCAGAATTGTTCGTTTTGCCACCTGAAATTCACTTCCGCTGACTTTTTTTACCATTCCCTGCGCCGTTGAAAACAAAAGCATGGCAAATCTCATCTGCTCGGAATCGTATACCGAGACAATCTGTTCATCAGAACTGGAGTAATTGCTGACATTGTCGATCGGAACTCCTTTATCCCTGAATTTTCCATAAGGAAGATCAATTACTTTCACCTGGTGCATTTTCCCGCTATTGGTAAAAATACATATTTTCCCCGTGTTCATACAATGGACAATATACTTATTCTCACTATCCGCCGCTTCCTTATTTCTTTCGTAAACGGCAACGTCTACTATTCTTGCATATCCGAACCGATCCATCAAAAATACGACTTCCTGTTCTTCGATCTTCTTCTCTTCAAAAACGGCTTCTTCAGCATTTTCAATGACTGTACGGCGCGCTTTTGCATATTCTTCTTTAAACGATTCAAGTTCTTCCACAATAACTTGCGCCATAGAATCATAATTATTGAGAATATCTTCATAACGCGCAATATTCTTCACCGTCTGTTCATGTTCCGCGATCAAAGCCTGTACTTCCAGACCGATGAGGCGATATAAGCGCATCTCGAGGATGGCAGCAGCCTGACGTTCTGTAAAGCGTAAAAGCACCGCCATCTTTTTGGAAATAGAAGATTTAAACTTAATATTATCTGTTACGCCATTTACAAGACATGCTTTTGCATCTTTTACAGATTTACTGCCTCGAAGGATTTCAATAATAAGATCGATCACATCACATGCTTTGATCAACCCCTCCTGCACCTCACTTTTTTCCTGTTCTTTTGCAAGAAGTGTTTTGTATTTTCTCGTCGCCAGTTCAAATCGAAAATCTACATGATGCTCAATGATCTTCTTAAGTCCGAGTGTTTCCGGTCTTCCGTCTGCAACTGCAAGCATATTCACGCCGAATGTGTCTTCAAGGCGCGTCTTTTTATAAAGCATATTTTTTAGATTTTCTACATCTGCGCCTTTTTTTAATTCCAACACAATCCGAATTCCTTCTTTGGAAGATTGGTTTGAAATATCTGTGATATCTGTTGTTTTCTTTGTCTCTACCAGACCGGCTACATCATTTAAAAACTTCCCTATTCCCGCTCCGATCATCGTGTATGGGATCTCACTGATCACAAGCTGCTTTTTGCCGCCTTTTAATTCTTCTGTCTCTACTTTTCCCCGGACTTTGATCTTTCCCTGTCCCGTTTCATATATATTGATCAGATCATCTTTATTAACAACAATTCCGCCTGTCGGAAAATCAGGCCCTTTTATGTATTTCATCAGTTGTTTTGTAGTGATCGAATCGTTTTTAATATATGCCTTTACCGCATCGATCACTTCTCCGAGATTATGAGGCGGTATACTTGTCGCCATACCTACCGCAATTCCTTCCGCTCCGTTTACGAGGAGGTTTGGCACACGCATCGGAAGTACAAGCGGTTCTTTTTCTGTTTCGTCAAAATTCGGTCCGAAATCTACCACATCTTTATCTAGATCTGCAAGGCAGACTTCCTGCGTGAATTTCGTCAGTCTTGCCTCAGTATAACGCATTGCCGCAGCGCCGTCACCTTCTATCGAACCGAAGTTTCCGTGACCGTCTACAAGTACCATTCCTTTTTTAAACTCCTGAGCCATAACAACAAGAGATTCGTAGATCGAACTGTCGCCGTGAGGATGATATTTACCCATCGTATCTCCGACAATACGCGCGCATTTTCTGTACGGCTTATCATAGCGGATTCCCAGTTCGTACATATCATAAAGCGTACGGCGCTGAACCGGCTTCAGTCCGTCTCTTACATCCGGAAGTGCCCTGGAAATAATTACGCTCATCGCATAATCAATATATGATTTTTTCATAAGATCCGAATATTCCGTTCTTATGATCTGTGATTCACTGTTCATTTCTCGTCTCCTTCATTTCATTTTGCTCATATGACACAAAGCAAATCCATTTTCTGACACAAATCACGTCGACTCTGTTTCGTCATACAGATTATATATCAAGTTCCGCCTCTGTCGCATTTTCATAGATGAATGCCCGCCGCGGAGGCACTTCCGTTCCCATAAGCATCTCAGTCACACCGGAAGCCATTCTCGCATCTTCAATCTCAACAAGCTTTAAAAGACGTCTTTTAGGATCAAGTGTTGTTTCCCACAACTGTTCTGCATCCATCTCTCCAAGCCCTTTATACCTCTGAAGAGTAAACGGTCCTTTGTGTGTCCTTCGATATTTTTCAAGCGCCTTATCATCGTAAAGATATTCCTCTTCTCCGCTTTTCGGCATTGCCTTATAAAGCGGCGGCATTGCAATATACACGTGCCCCTCATAAATCAGTTCCGGCATAAACCGATAGAACAGCGTCAGCAAAAGTGTTGAAATATGAGCTCCGTCTACATCTGCATCTGCCATAATTATGATCTTATCGTATCGAAGCTTTGTAATATCGAAGTCATTGCCGTATCCTTCGGAAAATCCACATCCGAACGCATTGATCATCGTTTTTATTTCTGCATTCGCAAGGACTTTATCAATACTTGCTTTCTCCACGTTTAATATTTTCCCGCGAATAGGAAGAATCGCCTGAAAGTTTCTGTTTCTGGCCGTTTTTGCCGAACCTCCCGCCGAATCTCCCTCAACAATAAATATCTCGCACTTTTTCGGATCTCTGCTCTCGCAGTTTGCGAGTTTTCCGTTACTGTCAAACGAATATTTTTGCTTCGTCAAAAGATTCGTTTTCGCCTTTTCTTCTGTCTTACGGATTTTCGCCGCCTTTTCCGCACTTGACAATACCGTTTTTAAAACGTCCAGGTTACGGTCAAAATAAAGAACAATTTCATCTCCCGCAACTTTACCGACCGCTTTTGCCGCGTCGGGATTGTCCAGTTTTGTCTTTGTCTGCCCTTCAAATCTAGGATCCGGATGTTTGATCGAAATAATCGCTGTCATCCCGTTTCGGATATCAGCTCCCGTAAAGTTCGTATCCTTCTCTTTTAAAATACCGATTTCTCTTGCATACTGATTCATAACCGTCGTAAATGTCGTTTTAAATCCGGTTAAATGCGTTCCGCCCTCGGCATTGTAAATATTGTTGCAGAAACCGAGCACATTCTCATGAAATTCATTAACATACTGAAATGCCGCCTCCACTTCAATACCGTCTGCTTCCCCTTTAAAATAAACAGGCTCATGAAGCGCCTCTTTTTTCTTATTCAGATCTCTGATAAACCCGATGATTCCCTCCGGTTCATGATATTCGATATGCTCGGTCTGATCTCCTCTTTTATCTTCGAATATTATCGTCAGTTCCGGGTTAAGATATGCTGTTTCATGCAGCCTGCTTTTTACTTCCTCCGCCCGGAACTTCGTCTTTTCAAAAATCGTATCATCAGGCAGAAAATTAATTGTTGTTCCTGTCTTTTTTGTCTTTCCGATCTTAGGAAGAAGTCCGTTTTCCAGTTCAATGACAGGAACTCCGCGCTCATATCTGTCATGGTATACCGCCCCATCACGGCTGATCTTAACATCCATATATGTAGAAAGTGCATTTACAACAGAAGAACCGACGCCATGAAGACCTCCGCTTGTCTTATACGCCGAATCGTCAAATTTTCCCCCTGCATGAAGTGTGGTAAACACAAGCCTTGCCGCAGAAATTCCTTTTTGATGCATATCAACCGGAATTCCCCTCCCGTTATCGGTTACTGTTGCCGTTCCGTCTTTTTCTAAAACAACACGGATTTCCGTACAAAATCCTGCCAGATGTTCATCCACGGAATTGTCCACAATTTCATAAATAAGATGATTCAGACCTTTTGTCGATACACTTCCGATATACATTCCCGGGCGTTTTCGTACCGCCTCTAATCCTTCCAATACAGAAATACTCCCTGCATCATATGTATTATTTCCAGCCATTTACCTTCTCCTTTACCGGATCATTCCTTCTATTTTTCTCGACTTCTTTTCTTATGCCGCACTAATTTTGTTTCACGCTATAACGAGATTGTACCCTCAGATGCCGGATGTTGTTCCTTTCATCTGAGGGTATTATTTTCTATGATACCACCCGTTTTCGATCTTGTAAATAGAATCCTTGTCATTCCAGTATAACTTCACACAGCGTATCTGCCACGACCTCCATCGCATTTTTCATTTCTTCTACAGTATTTGTCTGCGCACCGGCTTCAATCAACAGAGACTTCGGCAGCAGATGCAGATTATATCTATATGCCCGCAGATAAATATGTCTTGCAAACCCGGGATACATTCGTTCTGACGCAAGCTGCATCTGAAGAGAAAACGCCAGATTATCCTGTATGTACGGATTATAAAGATAATCGATATCTCCGTTTGTGCGAGATCGGCTCAATCCATTAAAATACATGATCTTTGCAGTCGGCTTTCCGTTTACTTCTGTGACTAAGTGCGTTCCCTCGGCAACGCCATCCCTATGAAGGTCGATTGCCACCTCGATCGTTGGGTTTGCCTCCAGAATCGGTCTGACAGACGCTTCTGCGTTTTCATATGCATTACTCCTGTCGAGCTGTCCGTTAATAATATCATATACCCCTGTGTCATGGATTGTTTTGATTCCCCGCTTATTTAAAAGCTCTGTCAGATATTCCCCTATTCCGATAATACTTGTGGCAGGATCTCCCGGAATTGAATCGACAAATTCCTCCTGTGAATGAGTATGAAATATCAATACTTTCGGACCATCTTCCTTTTTATTGATCTTCATACTCCTCCCAAGAAGGTCATCTGCATTCAACTGTTCAGGACCAATCATCGTAGAGCTGTCTACCGTATAAAAATTACTAAGCAAATAATCAAAATCTCTTAACCTCTCAATAGACATATCGACAGAAGAAAGTGACGTTTCTCCCGACGGCTGCACATTTTGCGCCGTTTCAGGAGACTCTTTACTAATAAGATTTCCGTTTTCATCGATACAGTTCTCATCGTTTGCCTGCGCCTCTAAAATTTGAGCAACAGTTTCTTGATCTTCTGCCGTAAATCCCTCTCTCCTATGCTCCATCGCATACCCTGCTGTCGGAAGAAACAGATAAGATTGTTCTATAAAAAACTCGTGAACTGTTTTTTGCGGGCTTCTGTTCAAATATGCAAGCCGCGGCATGTACATCTCTTCCGCACCCGAAAAAATATGAGTTTGGAAACCATACATTCGAGCCGACCACATTCCTTCCGAAATCAAACAAATCATTGCCAGAAAGAAAAACAGAAACCGGATCATCCGCTTCTTCCGTTCTCGTTCTTTTTCTAATATCCGAAATCGATCCGCCATCAGACATCGTCCTTTCTATTACTTCTGACAGTGTATGCTTTGTTCTTTTCTCTTATGCTTCCGATCTGCCTGAACCGGCCGAAAAAAGCATATTGATCGCTTCCGATAAAGTATGACTGATATGATGAACCATTTCATCAACATCTTTAGGCGTGACAAACATTCCGTTTAAATGAGGAGAGATCAGCTCTTTTACAAATTCATATTTTTCTCCGGCGTTATAGGAACGCAGCACTTCCCCGACTCCTTTTAAAGAATCCGAAGATTCAAGAGCCCTTATAAAGTTTTCCATTGTATCATTTACAATCGTTGCTGCGTCTACAACTGTCGGCACACCGATTCCGATAACAGGTACTCCTAATGTTTCCATTGTCATCCCGTTTCTGTGATTCCCCACTCCACTTCCGGGATGAATCCCGGTATCTGCGATCTGAATCGTCCGGTTCAATCGCTTACTGTTTCTTGCTGCCAATGCATCAACTGCAATAATAACATCAGGATTCGTTTCCGATACAATCCCACGCACGATCTCCGCACTTTCCATTCCCGTTTGCCCCATCACTCCCGGCACGACAGCGCTGATCATCGGCGCGTCGTCGACTCCTATTGCATATTTTCCATATTCTTTTACAATATGCCGCGTCACGGATAAATGATCTGCCACGCAAGGTCCCAGTGAATCCGGAGTAACTTCTCTATTCCCCAGCCCTACTACAAGAATAGATAGATCTTTATCTTTTACTTCAAATTTTCGGATCAGTTCCTTTATAAAAGAACATACCTTTTCGGCAATCACGGTCTGACTTTTTTCATCAGGCATTGCCAAATTAGGAGTTTCTATCGTCAAATAAGTTCCTACAGGTTTTCCCATTGCCTTTGCTCCGTTTTCTGTTTTGATCTCCACTCTTGTAACACGAAGTTCTGATGCTTCATCATAATCTTCTTCAAGAACTACCCCTGATATTTCTACATGATCTGATTCAAACCTTTCTTTTTCTTCAAGCGCAAGATCTGTCCGCACACTATAATTTTTTATCATATCTCATCCTCGCTTTTTATGTTCTTATTATAGTATTCCTGCTGTTTTTATATTCAAACCGTCTTTTTAATGCAGATACTGTGTTTTTTTATTCCGGTTTTCCAAATAATGCAGTTTTTCTCTATATATGTTCCATAATTCCCAATATTTATTAAAATATGTATTGACAACCCTTTAGAGTTGGCATAAAATAAATGAGTATGTTTCAGCAGAACGTCCGTGTCCGAGTCTGCGGAAACTCAAATTACATTTGAAATCATAGATATATTTGGAGGTGTACGCATTGGCTAACATTAAGTCTGCTAAGAAAAGAATTTTAGTAAACGAGACAAAAGCTGCAAGAAACAAAGCAATTAAGTCTAAAGTAAAAACTGCTGTAAAGAAAGTGGAAGCTGCAGTTGCCGCTAAAGACGCTGAAACTGCTAAGACTGCTCTTCGCGCAGCGATCGTCGAGATTTCCAAAGCTGGAACAAAAGGTGTTTATCACAAAAAAACTGTTTCCAGAAAGATTTCTCGTCTTTCCAAAGCTGTAAGCAGCATTGCTTAATCTTATTAATAGAATTGATAAAAATAGAAAAGACATTTGCTCCCGTCAGGCAGATGTCTTTTTTTGTACATAATCTTATCATCATAAACAAAAAGACATTTTCATACAAAAAGACGCTTCGCGTAATGCAAGGCGTCTTTTTGTAATTATATCCTATTAGTTATTGATCAGTTTATCTTCATCGCTCCAACTGTAAAGTTTTCTGATCTCTTCTCCTACTTTCTCTGCCGGATGCTCTGACGCAAGTTTTCTCATTGCGCGGAAATGTGCCTGACCTCCGGCTTCGGACATATCCAGAAGAAAGTCTTTTGCAAACGTACCATCCTGAATATCTGTCAAAATCTGCTTCATCGCTTTCTTCGTATCATCTGTAATGATCTTCGGTCCTGTTATGTAATCACCATATTCGGCAGTATTGGAAATCGAATATCTCATTCCTGCAAAACCGGACTGATAGATCAAATCAACAATAAGCTTCATCTCATGAATACACTCAAAATATGCATTTCTCGGATCGTATCCCGCTTCTACAAGTGTCTCAAAGCCTGCCTGCATAAGAGCGCACACACCGCCGCAAAGAACCGCCTGTTCGCCGAAAAGGTCTGTCTCTGTCTCTGTACGGAATGTAGTCTCGAGGATACCGGCTCTTGCTCCTCCGATCGCAAGACCATATGCGAGAGCTTTATCAAGAGCTTTTCCTGTATAATCCTGCTCTACAGCTACAAGGCAAGGAGTTCCTTTTCCAACCTGATACTCGCTTCTTACAGTATGTCCCGGAGCTTTCGGAGCGATCATTGTCACATCTACGTTCGCCGGCGGAACGATTTGTCCGAAATGAATGTTAAAGCCGTGTGCAAACATCAGCATATTACCTTCTTCAAGATTCGGCTCAATATCGTTTTTATATAAAGCAGCCTGTTTCTCATCATTAATCAGGATCATAATAATATCTGCTTTTTTTGCCGCTTCTGCCGCTGTATATACTTCAAATCCCTGCGCTTCTGCTTTTGCCCATGATCTGCTTCCTTCATAAAGTCCGATCACGACATTGCATCCTGATTCTTTCAGATTCAGTGCATGAGCATGTCCCTGACTTCCATAACCGATGATCGCGATTGTTTTTCCCTCAAGAAGTGAGAGATTACAATCTTCCTGATAATAAATTTTTGCTGCCATTTTGCATTCCTCCTAAATGATAATTAAAAATATGCTACATCCTTACTTCCTCTGGAAAGACCTGTAATACCTGTTCTTGCAAGTTCCAGTATCTCATATCCTCGAAGAAGATTCAGAAAAGCTTCCAGTTTACTCTGAGTTCCGGTGAGTTCGATGATCAGCGAGTCCTCTTCGACATCAACTATCTTCGCTCTGAAAATATCTGCCACTGAAATAATCTCGCCCCTTTGGGATGCGTTTGCCCGCAGTTTTACCATGATCAGTTCGCGGTATACTGACTCTCCGTCTTTCAAAACTTTTATATCAACGACATCTTCCAGCTTCCTTACCTGTTTTTCTATCTGGGATAAAATCAGCTCATCCCCCGATGCAACTACTGTAATCCTCGTAAACCTCGTATCGGTCGTCGCACCTGCCGTGATGCTGTCTATACTGTATCCGCGTCTGCTGAATAACCCTGCAATACGGCTCAACACTCCCGGATTATTGTCTACAAGCAATGAAAATACCTGACTTCTCATGTGTTCCTCTCCTTCTTCTCTAAAAAAACAGAGTGCGTTCTGTTTTTATATTTTATAATATTACCAACTCAGCTATTCTTTGTCAAGATGTTGTGCTAAAATTTTTACATATTTGATGACCGTTCAGTCAGTCTAAAATCAAGAATGAAATCAAAAGTTATACGCAGCCGATCTTTTCTGCAATCTCGTTTAAATAAACCCATCTTTCTGTTTTTTCGTCAAGCTGTGCCTGTACTTTCTCCTGTTCCTCAAATAACTCTTTTAGTTTAACAGAATTGGTCGCATTCGCATTGATCTGCATTTTAATTTTTTCTATTCTTTCTTCAAGCGCTGCGATATCGTCATCAATCGTCTCAAATTCTCTTTGTTCTTTATAAGAAAATTTAACCTTCTGCGGCGCATTTTGTTTCCAGCTTTTCGGATTACTTTCCGCAGGATCTTTCGGAAGATTTCCGCGCGAATTTTCGGTTTTGTCTGTAAACTGCGTTGATGCAGATTCTCTTTTCTTTACATTCAAATAATCGGTATATCCTCCTTCAAACTGACGGATATGCCCCTTCCCATCTAACTCGAAAATGCGATCCACAATGTTATCTAAAAAATAGCGGTCATGCGATACGGTGATCACGATTCCCGAAAAAGAGTTTAAATAATCTTCCAAAATCGTAAGTGTGGGAATATCAAGATTATTTCCCGCCTCGTCAAACAAAAGAACATTTGCATTTTCGGCAAGTACGCCAAGAAGATGCAGCCTTCTCTTCTCTCCGCCCGAAAGTTTACCTATCGGAGCATACTGCATATCAGGAGTAAACAAAAAACGCTCCAACAACGCTGACGCACTGATTTTTCCTTCTCGTGTCGTAATATATTCTGCAATATCTTTCACATAATCGATCACTCTTTGAGAAGGATCCATCTCTTGTTCTTCCTGTGCAAAATATCCGATCTTGATCGTTTCTCCGATCTCAATGTTTCCACTGTCCGGAATCACCTGTCCCGCGATCATTTTCATAAGAGTTGATTTTCCGCATCCATTTGGTCCTATGATTCCAAGTCTTTGATTTTTTAACACAATATAACTGAAATCATCCAGTATCACTTTTTCTCCGTATTTTTTACTCACATGATGAAGTTCGATCGTCTTTTTCCCCATTCTGGTTTCTACCGAATCAAGTTCTACTGTTTGATCTTTTATCGGAGTATTTCCGTTTTTCAGTTGTTCAAGACGCTCCAGTCTCGCTCTTTGTTTCGTTGTTCTGGCACGACACCCGCGTTTCGCCCATTCAAGTTCCATTCTCAAAACACTCTGTCTCTTTCGTTCAGATGCTGATTCCATCTCTTCTCTTTGCGCCTTCAGTTCAAGAAACCCTGAGTAGTCAGAGTCGTATCCATACATTTTTCCATGACTGATCTCCAAAATACGATTTGTAACTCTGTCAAGAAAATACCGGTCGTGAGTTACCATAATAACGGTTCCTTTATAGGACCGAAGATATTCTTCCAGCCATCGGATCATCGCTTCATCCAAATGGTTCGTAGGCTCATCCAGCAAAAGTACGTCAAAATCATCTGACAGTATTTTTGCAAGCACAACCCGTTTTTTCTGTCCTCCTGATAAATACTCGATTTTCTGATCAAACCGGGTGATATTTAATTCCGTCAGATTACTTTCTACTTTCCAATTCTCTTCCCCTTTTTTTAATGCATATGACCGAATCGTACTGTCTTCTGAAAAAACCGGATTTTGCGGCACATAGGCAAGCTTCAGTCCATTTTGTTTTATAATCTGTCCTTTATCCGGTGTTTCTTCTCCTGCTATCATTTTAAGAAGCGTTGATTTTCCGGTACCGTTGATCCCTACGATCCCGATTTTATCTCCTTTTTGAATTCCGAATGACGCATCGTCAAATATTATTTTCTCACCGTATATTTTATAGAGATGTTCCACATTTATAATATTCATAAAAAACTCCTTGCAAACCATTTTCTCTCATTCATTTTGAGATGTCTGCAAGGAGTTGTCAAGTAGATTTTACCTATGCTTTTTTATTATTTTTATGATTATCTATTGTTTCTCTTTTATTCGTTTTCAATCTTTACATTCCGGCAAACCGTCGATTTATACCGAATTTTATTTACCAAAACAATAATAAGACTGACAATGAGCAAAAAGTAGAAATTAATTCCTCTGCTTACAAGCATGGACGGTATAAGATATGTACCGGTAAATACATGGGCAAACACAGTTTGATACATCAGCTCTGTAATTCCCTGCGCTCCCGGAAGCGGAAGCATATCTACCGCTATATAGACTGCGGCTTGAAGAAGGATAACTTTCATCATTCCGGTTCCGTGCAGCCCGAATCCAAGGTATACCATATATGTCAAAAGAAATACGCTACATCTTTGTAAAAATGTAACAAGCACAATAAACAAAAGCTTTCCTTTATGTGTCCTAAGCCATGAAACTGCGTTTTGATAACTTCCGATAAACTCGTGAATTTTTTCAGGACGCTTTTCAGAAGGTTTCAAAATGCTCATTTTAACAAACAGCTTTTCAAAAAAAAGCGCACATCGCAGCATAATATTCGGCATCAACATAATTCCCGCTATGACCACAACTAAAATTACATTTAATAAAAGTCCGAAAAGATAGAGAGGGAAAAATTTCCCTAACTCCGAATAGAGAGGCCGGTACCAAAATAATAAAATCGCCGCTCCTAAAATTACAAGTACAAATTTATAAACAACAGCAACTGTCATAAGCACAACCGTACTGTCCGATCCTCTGTTCCCGTCTTTGCTCATATAATAGAGCTGCACAGGCTGTCCTCCTGTTGCAGACGGCGTAATGCCAGAATAGAAAAATCCGATAAAAGAGTATTGGATACAACGAATCAAAGAACTTCCTTCTTTTCTTCGGTTTGCTTTCATTGCCTGAAGCAGATACCAGATCATATATCCTTCTGCGCATACAAAAAAGATAGCAAGAGCAGCCGCCGGAACCAAGTATCCTACTGACATTTTTGAAACGGCATTTGCAATTTCACCAAGATTTTTCCCACTGAAAAGTGTATAAAACGTCAAAAACATTACAAGTAAGAAAATCGTTACTTCAAGAATTCGTTTCTTAACGCTCATACCTTCTCCTCCGTCCTTTTCTTTCTTCTTCCCGGACATTATGTACATGCGCCATTGTTATATAATTTCCCGCAGCAGATAGATATGCCGGGCGGGATATCGGCGGAAAAGTAAGTGTTCCATACTCCGGATATGTCTTTTTCTCTCTTTCGGTAAGTTCTCTCAAACTACCTTCAAAAATTTTCTGTTTCCCCTTATATTCATAAAAATCCTTTGGCGTAACAAGCGAAAAATGCTTGTTCCATGTACAGACGCCTGCCTTTTCAAGCAACTCGGCAGCATAGGAAGAACATGTGTAATGATTTTTTTGATAAAACGGTTTTCCGAAAAGTAAAAACGGAAGTCCGAGAATTGTATAATGATAGCGATATCTGTTCTTCATCGCCTCATGAAGCTCCTCTTTAATAAACTGCTTTTGTTCTTGAGTGCATGGAATTGAGCAGATCATATAATCCGCTCCCGGAAATGCCCGCAAAATTTTTCTTTTCTCTTCTTTTTCAAATCCTGCAATCAGAGGAATCGACGGATGTCTCCTTCCGATACTGTATGCTTCATCCAGATTCTCATCAAGCCCGATTGCCACATGAATATATTTTTGTTTAATTACTCTTCGAATAATCGAAGCAAAAATTCCCGGTGTATCTACAAATGCTATGTATATTTCTGTCATATTAGTTCATCCTTTCCCCCTGTAATGTAAATCTTCCGGATTAACAATACATTTTTCCTTTTGTCTTTTTTACCGATCATCGTTCTTTATTGAAAGCGATATACTTTTTTTGCAAGACGATATCCCCCGATTGTCAAGCTTGTGCCGATCTTTCCGGGTAAATATGTAAAACCGCTCAAAGTACGAAAGCGAAGCCGATAGTAAAGAGCTTCATTATACTCTTTTACATGATTCCACATATCTTTTCGCTTTTTATAGGAATCGGCTGTATCGATAAGGAGCAGATGGATAGATGAAATTGTAAGCATAATTGAAATATTTCGCACCATGTATGCTTCTAATTTCGGATGGATTTTCTTTACTTCCGCCAGATCAACGCTGCGGGTTACAAGATCTGTTACCAAGATCTGCTGATCGATCCTTTTCATAAGCACCTTTTCATTTACAGATTGATCATCTCTGCCCAGGTAATAATGATACAGATCGATGTCCATATAATAAATAGTCTCGGCGTACGGAAGCGGCTTATATGAAAACAGATTATCTACATAAAATGTATGCTCCGGCAGTTTCACTTCAGATTCTCTGAGCACTTTCGTCTGAAACATGAGCGAGTGCATGATCAAATATTGGGACGGATAAAACTTTCCGATTTCATCCCATGTGCACTGTTTTTCAATCGGAAATACATTTTTGTAATCCATTGATTTTTTTATTCCTTCATCAAGGTGATCGTATACATAATTACATACGATCAGATCCGGACGCTCGCCTGTAAACGCTTTTAGCTTGACAAGAAGTTTCTGATATGATTCTTTATCAAACCAGTCATCCGAATCTACGACTTTATAATAAATACCGTTTGCCAACTCGAGTCCTTTATTCACACCGGAACCATGTCCCCCGTTTTCCTTATGCACAACACGTACAATATCCGGGTATTCAATCTCATATTCATCGGCAATCTGTGCAGTACGATCAGAAGAACCGTCATCGATCAGAATAATTTCTACATCTTTCCCTCCGATAAGAAGAGAATCCACACATCTTCTCATATAATTTTCAGAATTATAACACGGAACTGCAAACGTAATGTATTTCATATAACTTTTCCTCCTCAGTGTGTTCCATATGCTCCTAACGGGCTGAAACACAGCGTTTTTTCATCTCTCATTTCTTAATGCTATTATTTACAGCCTAAATAATACTTGACCCTTCTTAAGATAACATCGAGGTATTTCTTAAGATTTGGGAAAGATTTTTAAAACAATATGAAAATATAGAAGAAATCATTCCAATCGGCATAATGATCAAAACAATAAATAAGATCATCAGCCATCCGATCAGCCGTCCGACAATTCTGCTCACAGACAATTTCATCTCATTTTACCTCCTAAATATCTGTATGTATTTATTGTAGAAAAAAGAAAAATTTTTTCCACATGGATTGTCTTACATTTCCAAGCATGCATCTTACACTTTCGTAAGGCGCATAAAGAACAATGAAAAATTTCTTAAATTCTCTTTTATCACTTGTATCTCTTTTGGAAAAGTTATAACATAAGGAAATAATTTTATATCAGCTTATCCAAAAAAGGAGTTTTATTTTATGAGAAAAAATCCTGAATTTGAAGAGTTATTTGATGATGATTTTGAAGTGACATATGAGGAATACGTTCCAAATGAATATAGGTCAAGTAACGACATCTATAACGACTATGATGATGATGACGATTATTATGATGATGACTATGAAGATGAATACTACGAAAGTGATGATGAAAACAGTGACTATGATCACACCGATCCCGATGACCGTACCAAAAAGAAAAAACGAAGAAAAAATTCTAAAATACCTCTGGCTGCACCTATCAGAAAAGGAGGACGTATCCTTTCCAACATTTCCGCTTCTCTGATCCGCAGCCTGACGGCTCTTTTAATTTTAGCTGTCATGATATTCGCCTCTTGGACATTTCTCCGTGCAAGTGCGCCCTACGGAGATATTATGGAAGCTGTTAATACAAAAACCGTTCCTCTCTCACTTGCCGCATACTTATCTGTTGCGCTTATTTTTCTTTTAAGCGAATTTATTGCACTTCTCTGGTCTATGACGAAAGTAAGAGTTCGAGATCAATGGGGAGTTCACAAAGAAGATACCGGCAGAGGACTGAATTCTTTCTTACTTGTATTTCTCACCTCCTATGCTGCATTCTGGATCAATCGGTTTCTTCCCGAAACTCCGGATATCATCTATGGACTAAAGGGCGGACTTGAAGTATACGGTTCTATGCATAATGTTTTATTCGGACTTTGTGCAGCGGGGATCATCTCCTGCCTGATCCGCAAATACCTTTAAAATATTCCACAGCAGAAAATAGCAAAAGGTTTTTCTATATCGGACGCTCGATTCGGATCTTCACAAGATCTGCCGAGCGTTTTTTCAGATTCTTTTTATATCCCATCCCTTTGTACCGTTTGATCTGACACACAGTTCTTCCCATTTGATCCGATACCTGTTCTTCAGTCGCACCATATGCAAACAAATTAAACGCACAGCAATTTCTCACTGCTTCTGCGCTGTAAGATGGAATTTTTGCCTTTTCACAATACTTCTTCATCATTCGGCTGATATACATCGTATTCAGAGGATTTTTGCTCCGATTATAAAAAAGGGATCTTCCTTCTTCCCATTCTTCCAAATAAGAAAACAAAATTTCTTTTGCATCTTCCGGTATATAACACGGCTCTTGCCTTCCTTTTAAAAACACATACAATCCGTCGCCATACTGTACAAAATCTTCCGGCCCTTTCAATGCTATAATTTCCGTAGAGGACAGTCCTGCCCTATACATTAAAGTTAAGATCGTATACACCATATGATTTTCCGCCGATGCTGTCAACAATCGATCTATATGCTCCAAAGGAATCATCCTCGCCAACTCTTTTTCCTTTACCAGTTGTTTCAAATACGGTTCAAAATAGTCTTTAAACGAACTTGTTTTTGACTCATCTTCTAATCTGTCGCTCCACTCTTCTAACAAAAATTTTGAAAAAGAATGAAGTTCCCTGAATTTTTTTGTCACTGTCAATGGACCGATCTGTCCATTTTTTATCTTTTTTTGCATATAGATATAATATTTCTGTACATCCGAAAAATCTGTTTCCTGAAAACACTTTTCCGTAAAGCGACAAAATTCTGACAGATCGGATTTATATGATGCTGCTGTAACATCACTTTTAAATTTCTTGCAAAATAATTCCCATACTTCTTTTTTTATACAACTTTTAAAAAAATCAAATTTTTTATTTTTCGTATTGACAAATTTTGATTCTGCGTTTTGGCTCATCAGTTTATCTCCCCCGCCTTGTTTGTATCAAGCTTTTTAAATGTTATTAGTTTTATTCATACTATAACATTTTATTTCTTTTTTAACAAGCAGCATTTTAATATGCTACTCGTCAAATTCCAATACTGCAATATGAAACTGCGGCGTTTCTTTTAATTCTTTCACAATTCCTCTTCTGGTTTTTAACCGCTCTGCCTGTTTGAAATTAGCGCTCATCCCGAGTGCGTGCTCGATCGTGTAGTAATAAGACGTCGGAAGGACTCCTTCTGTCACTCCCACTTCCATCCCCGGCTTTAAAGCTTCTGTGTCTTCAATCGTAAACTCCATTTCGCGCATACTTTTCTCCACTCCTCTCTTCTATGACTGTGCGATTCAAATATGACAGCTTCCATTCGCTGCGCTGCTGTTTTTCTTTTCGTTTATCAGTATATCATAAAACAAAACTTTTGAAAGCTCTTCTTCGGCAGTCTTAGACTTTAACGACCACTGTTGAAAAAAACTGTACTGCAAACGAATTTCATATCTATTTGCAATACAGTTTCTTTTTTATCATTCTTCTTATTTTATATCAAATTCAGGATGTTCATCTAAATGTTCCGATACATATTTTCCGTTTTTCTTTCTCTGCCTTACACACTCGGTCAGCAAATATTCAATCTGCCCGTTGACTGAGCGAAAATCATCTTCTGCCCAAGCTGCCACGGCATCATACAATTTTGCAGAAAGCCGAAGCGGAATCTGTTTCTTTTTCTGATCTGCCATGATCAATACAAACTTCCCGAATTTACAATAGGCTGCGCATCTTTGTTGCCGCACAAGACGACAAGAAGATTTGAAACCATTGCAGCTTTTCTTTCTTCATCCAGTTCTACAACTTTCTTTTCGCTGAGACGATCAAGCGCCATTTCTACCATTCCGACCGCTCCATCTACAATCATTTTTCTTGCGTCTATAATAGCCGATGCCTGCTGTCTTTGAAGCATCACTGCCGCAATCTCCGGCGCATAGGCAAGATATGTGATTCTTGCTTCCAGAATTTCCAGACCTGCCTCACTTACTCTTTTTTGAATCTCATCACGAATTCTTGCAGCCACTACCTCGCTGGAGCCTCTCAGACTTCCCTCGTCTGCTACACCATCGCCGGTTGTATCTACATTCGGAGAAACATCATACGGATAAACACGTACAATATTCCTAAGAGCTGTATCACACTGAAGAGAAAGATATTCTTTATAATTATCTACGTTAAAAACCGCTTTTGACGTATCTACAACTCGCCACATCACCGCAATACCGATTTCTACCGGATTTCCGAGACAATCGTTAATCTTTTGACGGCTGTTGTTCAAAGTCATAATCTTTAAAGAAATCTTCTTTCCTGCCGATTCCAAACCGGATTTTTCCGAAGTGCCTGCCAATAATCCTGAAAGTGAAGATTTTCTTGTACTGTTGTCAACATCACCACTTTGATTTAGATGTGTATCCGCCGCCGGATTTACACTTGTACAAAACGGATTTACCGCATAAAATCCTTCTCCTTTCAATGTGCCTGTATATTTTCCGAACAATGTCAACACAAGCGCTTCTTGAGGTTTAAGCACACGCAGTCCACAATACGGAAACCAGCCTACACACATCCAAAAAATACTGATCCCGAGCAGCAACGGATTTCCGATCATAGCTCCCACAACGCAGACTGCGATTGACAATAGATACAACAATGTTGTTAGAATCAAGACAAGCATTCCGTTTTTCTTATTATTCAGTACTTTTTCTTTCATCATTATCCCTCCTGTTCTTGTTTGATATCATTATGATATCATTTTGTTTGTATTTTGTAAATAGTAATTCAAATATTTTATTTTTTGAGTATTGACAAAACATTCTTCCGTACATATACTATACTTAAAGCTAGTTAGCTACTCAACTAACAAACTAATGCACAAGGTGGTGATACGATGCATATCAATCCTAATATAGAAAAACCTATTTTTATTCAAATAGCTGAGCAG